>Ga0224511_10003682_pt1 | contig 11207 bp, 6 predicted proteins | sample SF_May12_sed_USG_2_FD_169988 | JGI IMG/M metagenome (GOLD analysis project Ga0224511, IMG submission 169988) | Sediment microbial communities from San Francisco Bay, California, United States - SF_May12_sed_USGS_8_1 | ecosystem: Environmental > Aquatic > Marine > Sediment | place: USA...
ATAGAAGGCTGATAGAATGATGCCTGACATTCCACTGTGTGTGGTATTGCAATCTGCAAACATCAGTGTAATACATAAAGGTAATGACAACTTTACCTTGAAATGCACTTTCGTAATATAAAAAGTGAAAATGTGAAAAAGTAAACTATGATAATATTAATATTGCTGTTCATAAGTGTCATACTATTAATGTAACAACAATGAACTATTCTGAAACTGCGATAAACCATAGATGAAATTGAACGTGCTGTTAAAAACTTGAAAACTGGTTTAGAAAATGTTCTAAACGAACACATTTAAACCTCAATGCCAATTTTTAAACATGTCTATGCTAAGTTATTTAATGTTGTATTCCAATCCGGAATTGTACCAAGAAATTGGAGAATAGGTGTTGTTAATCCTATTCACAAAAATAAAGGATCTTCAACAGATCCTGCCAATAACCGACCAATTACTTTGTTGTGTTGGCTTGTTTTCATCTGTCCTAAACTATAGACTACAAAAATATTGTGAAATGTATGATATGATCGATCAATTTCAGAGTGGTTTTCGTAATAGGTTTTCAAAAACGAGATTATATTGAGCATTCATTGATCTCAATAGTGCATTTGGTACCATAGTCATTCAGGTTACTTCCCCTTCTCTATTGGAGTCCGACAAGGGCGAAATTTATCGCCATCGTTAGTTTCGTTTTCTTAAATGACCTAAATGATTATTTTAGAAGTAACACACATTTGCAAGTGTGAACAGTGCCAGTCACCCACTTGATTATCAAATGTGTCTATGTCTAAAATTGTTTGTATTACTTATGCTGATGATACTGTTATAAACACGCAATATGACTAATTATCAAAGCATATTTTAATACGCAGCAACAACAAAAAAACTACAGCAGGAATCTAGACTGGCGGTTGTTAACAACAGAGCATGTCTATGCGCAAGATGAGGCCTTTACCGTAACCACTAATGAAGCACACCATTTGAAAAGGATATATAACAATTATTAGTGATATAAAACAAACGTTTTTAATGACATAAAGAAAATACCAAAACAGCCAGGAGGCGCCGGCCATTCGCCGACACCGTACGTTGTGTAGTCCCAGCATTGTTTGGTGGAGGGACCGTCAATGTACCAGCCTTGGTTGCAGGTGTACGTTGCCACGGAGCTGTAGTAGTTTCCCCACGACGTGACGTAGGTTCCGTTACCAATATCAGATGGATCCGTACTACAGTCTTGAGACGAGACATAAACGCACACGAATTTTAAGGTCATGAATCAAATACAAACATGTACTAAATTTTACTTTTGCCTCGAAAAATTAATGTTTTTGATATTTAAAAATGACGACAATGGGCGTGTAAACGAATTTTACATTAACTTACTTTTTACTGCACGGTAGAACACGTTGTAGCCTTTGTCAGAACCATAAAAATTACTTTCAAAGTTAAAGAACATTTGGTTTGTACTGGACACCACATAGCTCGGATGTGAGGTACCGCTAAGAGAGTACAGAAGAGGATAGCCTGCGTTCCCACCATCATATATCTGTAAACAACAATGATAAATTGAGTTTATTTAACAAGTTAAACAATTTAATAATACAACTAAAAACATTATTTGTCTAAGAAGCCTTCCCAGGATGGTGCGATCTTATTTTCTTACAAGGAACTTTGTCATTAAATTAAAGCAATGAATCATTGCCTTTCATGTATGAATACCTTTCAAATAATAACACACGTTAAAATACGGAAAACGGCTTCTTTATAAGATTAAGCCCACAATCCAGAATGTTAAGCCTGTCTCACACAGAACACAATACAAGGCTTACACGGTTGTTCACCCGTGTAAACCGTTCATACAATCAAACCAACCATGGCCTGAAATCGGGCCATTCGAGTGTATGCGTGAAAGCCGTGTATAGTTCTTCCTATCAGTCGCATAGTAATTTCTAATTCCCTTTGTCTGTCACCTGTTGCATTGGCCATTGTTTTTATAAAGTTCTATAATTAAAATAATTTTTTTTATTTATGTGTTTTTTTCGTTGAAAGATCGAACATTTATAAAGCCAATCCATCAACATGAGTCAATTTAGATCAAACATACACGAATGTATAAATTCGAGCATAACTCTAACACAAGTAGACGGGACTTGTGAATGCCAAATAAATCTAGTAAAGTCTCGTTTATTCATACAAGGCTGTGCAAAACCGTACACGGTCGTACTTGGAACCGTTTAACAATCGAATAAAAATCGTATGTAAATCATTTTCAAACCGTGACAAACCCTGCTTGATCGAGTATATCCGTGTTATATTCGTACATACTCGTCAATTTGAGTCTAACCCGTACCATAGTAAGGTTGAATCCCAATACTCGTACCAGTTAACCCGTGTATAACAGAGTATACCGTAGGAGAACCGTTTGCCCAACCGTGTTTAGTGTGAGATAGGCTTTACATGAAGCTTAGCATACTTAACAGTAAAGGCTTGGTCACACTAGCCGTAGTAAGGCGTGGTGTGATTTAACCGTAGTAGACCGTAGAAGAACTTTCTTAAACGTACCGATCGTACTAAACCGTAGTTAACCGTAGTTTAACGTAGTAATGACCGTACTTCGAATGAATAATTTGACCGTAGAAGGATTAATATTTTTGGACTTGTTCAAAAACTGGATACAGAAAACTTCGACTGAATAGACGTACTGTTACCGTAGTTCGAACGTAGTTTGCAGTACTTCGCCGTACTTAAACGTACCATCTCCGTATTAAGCCGTACATGCAAACTATAATTCCTTTTAATTTATTTAATACAAATCGACCAAGTGTGTTATTCAAATGTAAGATGTAGCTTTTACCTTATGTAATTGAACAGTAGTTGACATAAGTACGCTAAAAACTAAATTAATTTGGCGTTATTTAAATCAACACATAAGAAGGTCAGTATATTCATGTACTTCAACACTAGTTAACCGTAGTCAGTCTACGTTTAAGTGCATGTAACTACGTGTTAGTACGTTCAAAGCGGACTACACGTGTGCAACTACGTGCAAAATCGTAAAATAAACATTGTTTTGCTCATTCCAATAATACGTATGCAATTACGTACATGAAGAAAGTCATTATAAAACGAAGTGGAAAGCCAGAAATCTTGTATTTCTATCTTGACGGAGTTGTTTTCGGGAACCTCAATGTACTGTCTGCAGTTCATGTAATTGGGGTATGGATCTGGGTAGCGGGGTGAATACACATGTCCTGATGGCGATATGTTATCGCTACTGCAATCTGAAGAAATAATAACTTTAAGTTAAAGGGGTTACATGTATATCTAATATTTAACGAATACTTTGCAAATACCTTAATCAAAAATGGTTATTAAACGTCAAACAGAATTTAAAAAAAAAACCATAAAAATACCGTCTTTTGTAAAATATCCCTATAGTATACACCATAGGTGACACAACTATTGTTCTCTTATGCTTTTAAGTTAATGTGTGTAAGTTTTATCCATATATACATTGAACATGACTTATGTACAATACAGATTATTGTAATTCTCAGTAAAATAATATTTCATAATTGCATTTCTTATTTAAAGATTCTAGGTCTGTATCTTTTAGGTCAGACCTGTTTACATCTTACATTTTAACCATATTTAAGCAGCGAAACCGACTCCCATAAATATGAGAAACTGCCAAATATAGTTATTCATGCATGTAAAAATAGTACAGAAAAAAATGTATTTGATGAAAATGTCTGGCCCGCAAATTTGGCTTTGTTTATTTACGTTTCGATCCATTGCGTCGAAACAGTTAAATGGCTTGACTACAATCGATACTCTCAGATGACTCGGTGGTGCAGTGGTAATGCATCCGCCTTGGGTGCAAGAGGTCCCGGGTTCAATCCCCGGCTCCCGCAAGGGTTTTTATGTTTGATTTTTTGTTTTATTGTTGTTGTGTTTTTACTTTTTTGTAAAAAAAACACACATTATTTGTCACAAAAGTTCGCAATTCCTTTTGCAATGTTAATTTATTAGTATACTTAACATATTGCCTGATTTGTGACTGATTCTAAGGGTATAAAGATACAGACCTAGCATCTTTAATGGGCATTTTTGGCATAAATATTAAGTTCTTTGTAACGGCCATCTGTCTTTTGTGTTAGGTATATAATTGTTTATATTCTCAGGCGTGTATGCTTTTGCATTAAAATTGAAATGATAAGACAATCTCGTTTGAACCGTTTTACTTAATAAGTATATAAGAACATAGAACACTGAAGTTATGTAGACTATATCGTTATAACATAATAACAAATCGACAAAACCTTAATGCCGATTTTAATAATAAGTCCATACACAGCATGTATGTGTTTCGTGTAACCACATGTAAAAACGTAGGTCGGAAATAATTTGTTTTTACCATAAAATCCGTCTCTACAGCTTGTTATGTAAAAAAACTAATAAGAAAGCCTCCCTCCCTAAAACAACAAAGAAGTTCAGGGTCGATAAAACACATGAAAGATACTTATATTTTTTGGTCTTGTCGGGAAGCCGAAACACACGTAAAACAGTTTTCAAAAATATGTTTAAATATGTTATGATGTTTTTTTTCACTCTGCAGGATGAATAAATGTATCTTTTATGCGAGTACACAAAATGTGCACGCCTTATTGTTTTACGTCTTTTTCCCTTTCATCAGTTTAATCTTACTCTTTGCAAATTCATAAAATAAGAAGTTAAATTAGCATCAATTTAAAATGCAAAATATATACTCATTCATAGTCGCCTATTTATATATTTTGATAAGCAATGACCTCCAGGTAGAACAAAACCGAACAAAAAACATTTATCGTAAGAGTTGAAATTAAGTGAATACATTACAAACTAGACGGGTGCTTTCGTAAACAAAAGCAATCATGTCTCCTCCATATGTCAGTTAATGAAAACAATTGGTTTTTAACCTGAAGAAGGCATCATAAACCTGAGCTATCACATGAAGTGATGGATACCTTCCTGCTGCAACATGGGAAAGGGGGTTAATTTGTTTAAATGTTAGTCAGAGTTATTGGACTTAGTAAAGAGCCTAAGTCATACACTGTTAAACCATAAAGTTTGACCTTGACATAGAACTGACCTTGGTCACCCATGGTCACCCATACACCCTGCCCATCAACTCATTAAACTTGTATAGAGCGGACACGAAAGTGAATTTGACCTTAAACTATCTCATTGACCTTGAAGTTACCTTAAACAAATGCACCCTGCACATTGTCTCATAGTACTTTACATCTGTGACAAGTTAAATAAAATGTCACCAACCCTTCAAGATTTAAAGAAACCTTGAACTATGACATTGACCTTAAACCGATATTTGTCAAACATACACACTGCACATCGAATCATCATATTTGGCATTTGTGCATATTTGAATCCCACAAGGGATTCAAAAGACCTTAAGTGACCTTAGTCAAACATGTACTTATACACATATTGCCGCATGGTACTGTACAGTTGTGCCAAGTTATTTCAAATTAACACCAGCCCTTTAAGAGTTATAGTTCAGACACATAACAAAGTCATACAAAGTTAAGCCTATGACCTTCTTGGTCAAACATATGCACTGCACATTGACTCATCATACTTGACATTTGTACAGAGTTGTTTGTGAATCCCACGATGGGTTCAAAATATATAGAGCGGAAAGAATACAATGTTTAACCTTGAACTATGACCTTGACCTTGAACCGACCTAGGTAAAACAAACGCACTGCACATTATCTTATATATACTTGATATTTGTGCTGAGGTTTTTTATAAATCCCACAGAGAGTTCAAAAGATATAGAGCGGGCACTAAAGCTTGGCGGACAGACAGACGGACGGACGGACGGACGGACAGACAGACGGACAGACAGATAGACAACATAGCTAAAAACAATATGTTTCCCCATTTTATGGGGGGGGGAGATACCATACCATATATTAAGCAATTATTCACATACATACATGTATTTGGATAATGTCAATCATAAACTGAATAAAAAACTATCCTTACTCTTGCAAAAAGGCAGCGGGTTTGTCCAAGGCCCACCATTACACCTGCTTGTACTTGAACCAATTAGATAGAAGTTAGGTATGCAATAATAGGTGGCCAGCGACCAGAATCCGTGATCGTGAGATAACGTGACTGTACCGTTACCAAGTGGTGGATGGTCACCGCACCCTGCAATGTTGGTCATACAATTAATATTTATATGTAACCAACTTTAAACTTCTTAAGTTATACAATTTTCTGGTATATGGAAGCCGAAAAAGTAAAGAGTTTTTGAAATGTTCAATGTTATTGAACCGCGCATACTTAGGTGATTACAGTAGTGTACTGTTTGATTTGTTTACTCATATTTTGTTCATTGTAGTCCGTGTATTTAGGTAATTCTATGCACAATTAAAACATAGGTTTCTCCTTCGACCTTTCGACAAACATGTGTGTTACACACAACCACTGCAAGCGAACATGCGTTCTACACCTATATTCGAAAGTAAGAGGCCGCATCAGCAGCATTAGAGATACGAATTGAAGAATATAAATACAACACATGTTTCACATTTACTTACTTTGCTTTGCTGTCCAATGTATCCGAAAACCAGGCAACGTTATAATACTGTCTGATATAAATGTAATGTGTACGTTTTCAAACGAGGTGTACTGTGTTACCATTGCCGTTCCGGAGGTTGTATGGCGTAGATTGCTTGTGGACAGTGGACCATCTCTAAACTATTAAAACATATTTTAAACATGCTATGGTGGTAACTTTAATACCTCTGACGATCAGTTATATTTTAGTATTGATGCGAATATATGTAATCAGTTATTTATATTGTTAAGAATTCTGCTTTCGATTTGCCATTGCCACCGCTAAAAAAGTGTACAAAATAAATATCATTAACGATACACACATAACTTCAATGTTTCCTATCACGCTATAATTAGAGGAAAAAATAACTTACATAAATGAAGTCGTAAGAAAGCTCCGTGTTCTTAGCACTCCAGACCATTTCAATAGACATATTAGTAGGAACAGTGATTGTCCACACACAGTTTGTGTTCACAGGGTAGTTGAGTGTTCCAAAGTTTGGAGAGGTTATTGTTCCAGATGTACCGCTGGTGTGGCCACCACATGCTTAAATATATAGGAAGCTGGTTGCCGGAACGTAAACGATATTGTTACATAATTAAGATAGGAAAGTGCCTGATTAATAATGGGCAAAGATTTTACTACTTTCTAAAAGAAGAATACACCTAACTAATATTTGGTTCTAGCTAATGATGATCAAACAATGACAATAATGGTAACGATATTGAAATACGAATGCAATGACACGTGCAAAATATTTTGATACTGGTTGACATCAAATATAATCGAATATAATGAAATTGGCTGTTTTGTATTTGCATTAGTAACACAAGTAAACAAAGCTAAAAACTAGAAGTTCATTGATTTTAACATCTATATAGTTCTGGAAGTTTGCTAAATGTACACACGAATACAAGTAGGCGTTGAGAAGTCCCACGTGGGTCCTTCCACACAAGTGTGTATATGTTCGCCGGCTAGAGCAAAGTTGAGGTTGCATTGGTAGATAGCCACTGCCCCTGAAGTTTGATTAGGGCCACCTTGGAGGGTAAACATTCCGTTGGTGATTGGAGGTGGCGGCTGACACACTAAAAAGTACAAATTACATTAATATTTTAACACTGTAAATGTTATTTTGTTACAAAAACTAGGTAATTATTAAAACAATATCAACCCTTTGTAATGGTATATGAAATAGTGGATATTTTGTAAGCCAAATTGAAAACTGCAATAATTAATAAGTAATATTTTTAATGAATTAGTCTTGTTTTTTTTTCATTAAAAGTTGATAAACGGTCTTTTGTAAATATCACTGCCATTTAAAGTTTTAGACATGTCATTCACGTTGATTGCAATAAACATAACTATTCAAAAGGTGCATTATTTAACAAAATGATGTTCTAGTGTAGTTTTGCACCAATCTGAATGCAAAATCAATCCATATGACAGTATAACAATAAAATGTTATGTATGCCTTGTAGTTCTTTCTGTTTCGATGTGTATTGTTTTAAGGCATTGTTCGTACAATACATGGCATACGAATAACCCCGTACGTTTGCTTCTTGCATTTTAAACTATAAATTAAAACTTTTTTACTTACAGGAAACGGCAGACCAGTGGATATGAAACCCGGTTGCGTTCCATGACTCATCAGAGTAGAAAGTGATCTTCATCTGCATTTGATTTGTCACTACAACTTTTGAGCATCTCTGACCAGTAGCTTCCAACAGTATGGGAGCATCGCTTAATATGCCATCATAAAACTAAAATACGACAAAGGCACACAATTAAAACAGTCTGTATCTTCTACAACAATAGAGCAGTTTGTGGAATATAACATTGGCTATCCTTATTTTGAAAGGCTCAGAAGTAAACAATGATATTAAAGGAATACATATATATTAGACAGTGCCAAATATAAGAGTGAACCCCGCCCACTTGGGTGCCGTGATCAACTTTTGATAAGCCTGCGTTCTGTGTACGGCACTTGTTAGGCAAAATCACTACTACAATCGTTATCATACATATACAGCCTCATATATCAGTATTTCTTTAATTTTGTTTTCATCGTTTCTTTGAACATCTCTTTAATTCAAAATATCATTTTAACTCGATTGTTTAAAGTCGGTAGAGCTTTTCCAGTTATTTTTGTTGACGGCGTCCCGGTCGGTGCCCACTCCCTGGTTAAAAAGTAATTTTATACATTTTTCCAAGTATTTCCATCTTAGCATCCATTTTTAGGAACTTAACATGTTGATATGTGTACGTTTTGCGCGTATCTTGACCAAGTCATACACATCTTTTTTATAAAACAAACCCGTTTTATTTTATGCTTTCACACTGCACACTTAACACTGCATACTAAAAAGAGTAAATGGCCTCATAAATGTCTGAAAACAACAAAACATATAAATACTTAGAACTTACAGTGACTTTGTCAACAGTGAATGTTAGATATCCATCTGCCAGAATGTAGTTGCGAATAGTTGACAGGTTAAATGTGACAACATCTGCTTTAATAACGTTCTCAGCAGGCACCTCGATGGTCCACGTGCAATTTTGTCCATCAGGATAATTTCCGGTATTCCAGTAGGGAGAGTAGATGTCCCCGGAGCTTCCGTTGAAGGCTCCTCCACAAGCTGTACGCAAACATGTATACGTATCAAGGTAATTTAGTATAGGTTTCCGGACAACCCGCCCCCCCCAGAAATTCCCCTATGCTCTGACGCAACTTCAGATCCGGTCAAAAATCCATAAGGCGAAGAGCAGAAATATCTTTATATTGTAGTTCCAGTGTTACCTAGATAATTGTCCGTACATACTAAAGTACACTTTTGAATTGATGCAAACACTGTACAAAAAAGGTGAATCCAACTATCTAAATAGCATGCTTTACCTAAAACAAATGTTTGAACACTTAAATTGTTTTGCCCTTTAATACATATTATAGTTGATCATTCAAGCATTAAGTCATTTAACAATTATGTGCGTTAACACATTGTGTTAAATATACATCATTAGGACTACCGTTAAACCTTTCTAAGGCTTACTACAGGTAATGTGACCATGTTTATATATGACTGCTAAAATGATTGAAAAGCAAAAAGGAGCACGTGACGTTGATTATGTGTACCATTAAATTTGCTATAGTTAACTCGTAGTGTACGAACTGTTTGACAATAAGATATGTACATGTATGTGTCTATATGACATATCAGTTTTATGTAGATTTAAATCTAAATTATGCTTTAATATGGCAAGAATATGATCAACTGATTTCAAGGCGATCAAAATTATTGTATTTGTTGAAATTACAAACACTTGTTGATGTACGTCATTTGTCAAGAAATCTAATCACACAAAACAGTAATACTTCTATAGTGAGTAATTCTTTATAACTATATGTATCAAGCAAAGCTACTTTTACTTCTCTGATAATAAATCAGAGCATCATGAATCCTCATTTTGATTTATTCTGGTCTGGAATCTGTTTTATTTGTTAATAATTTTTAATGTTGTTTGCTTTGAGTCTCAATATCCCTTTTATAAAGGTTCATGTAACTAAAAGGCCAATATTACCTAACCGATTGTTTTTTTCCGTATGACAAAAAGTGAAGATTATATAAATAAATATAAATATTTTTAAATGGAAACATAATCATGGTTTAAAAAAGAATTTTCTCCTTTCACGTCGTGAGGCATTGTTGAATATGCGTTATTTTTTTCCCATTGTTCAAGTCAGAAAAAACAAGAGGGCACAGAGGGCCCTGGAACGCACACCTGAGACAGAAGATTTTTAAAAGTTCCCTTTTTCATTGCTTTATGTACAACAGGCGTCATTTGGGAGGTCTAAATCTGAAGGTTTAAGCTTTAAAACGTAAAAGTAGTTTAAAGGGTCAAGTTTAATGTTATAAAATATCAAAGTTTATTAAATTCCACAAACTAAGTTGTACAAGTGGTCCAAATTTGAAGGCCTTAGCTTTACTAGTATACACACTAACTGTGTAAGATTTGACCTTGTTTGGTTACCCTTCATGACTCATATTCGAACTTGGCCTTGACACTGTCAAGACAAACATTATGACCAAGTCAGGTCGCAAATGTGGCCTCTAGAGTGTAAATAAGAATTTCTTAAGATTTGACCTGGTGATTTAGTTTTTGACCAGACATGACGTTTTTTCGAACTTGGCCAAGATGTTGTCAAAACAAACATTCTGCAGCCAATTGTATAAACATTTTAACCGGCCGGTAACCGCGTTTTTGCGGTAACCGGGTCCCTTTCCACGGTATGTTGATTTGTATAAAAAAAAATCCGGAAGGCTTACCGGGGTTATTTTTTACCCACCTAAGGTACCATGGTAAAAAGTTTTAACCGCGGTTAAACAACAACAAAGATGGTGGACATTCAACACGTCAGTTCCAAAAACTAACACTATTTTGATGAATTAATATATAATCTTACATGGAATTAAATTGTAATCAATTAAATATTCAATCGTGGGTTATATAATTTAACAGTGTGCAATAAATAATTCCAAAAATACAGTTGAACATACGTGTAAACATTCCGGTAAATGGA
>Ga0224511_10003683_pt1 | contig 11206 bp, 2 predicted proteins | sample SF_May12_sed_USG_2_FD_169988 | JGI IMG/M metagenome (GOLD analysis project Ga0224511, IMG submission 169988) | Sediment microbial communities from San Francisco Bay, California, United States - SF_May12_sed_USGS_8_1 | ecosystem: Environmental > Aquatic > Marine > Sediment | place: USA...
CAGTTATTTCTCAATTACTATATAGCTGCCAGAATATCCACGCCTTTTTGTAGGTCAATTGCACATAAACATAAAGACCTTCATGCACAAACAAGCCATCAAGCACAAACAAGCCATCATTGGCGGGTGATATCTTTTCACTGAAAATGCTTGTTTAAAACAGTTTTTAATACACAGGTGTAACATCATAAGATAGAAGTCAAGTTTGATATAGAGGCTTGTAGGGTCAAGGTCACACTGACCAAAAATAGAAAAACGGTTTCTAGATGATTATTCATGAACGGCATCACTGATTTAAACAATGTTTGGTACATGGGTGTAACCTCGTACGGTACAAGTCATGTTCGATATTAAGGCTTGTAGGGTCAAGGTTACCATGAGCCAAAATTAGAACAATGGTCTCCGTTTGAAAACACAAGACTTCAGTGATTAAAACAGTGGTTGACAGTTTTTGATACAATTAATATTTATTCTACATAAAGTGTTTATGGGCAAGACGCATGAGTAATTTTTATATGCTGGAAGATCCATGCATTACGGACTTAGATCGCCATTTCGGTTAACAAATGAGTACAGGAACTGAATGTTTTCACCATCAGACAGCAATATGGCATATCTTTGGTATTTATTTCCCTAAAGCTTTAATTTAGCTGCCATATCTGTGACAGCCAGTGATGGGGATAGTAGTCACATTCTGTGACAAAGCTCTAGTTTGGCATGAAATAAGTCAAACACTGATATTTTATTTCAATTAAAGTAGATATACTTTAGATGCAGTTATTAATATTCCATACATATGTGTTTTCTTAACAGGTTCGCCTGCTCGCAAGCCTGGGAATGGAGTCGACGTTGATTACGGACGGAAACTCGCCCATCAACCTGTTCATGACGGCACAGGGCCTCGTGCAGACAGGGAACCAGGCTACACAACACTGACAACCTATAACAATTACATTGTGATTAGGAGTAAACAAAAAAGAGGTGTTTCTGATAAACCCACTCTACCTAGAAAGCGGTTTTTGCCTTCTATATTAGTTTTTTTATTTTTAGAAAAACATGATTATTCTACTATAACAGAAAATATCTTACCCAAACATATTGTTTCAAGACTAAGTGGTGATGCAAAACACCATTTTTTTTACTGACCTTATGTGAAATGCAGCGTATAAACTGGCAGACCTATTCACTGTTCTGCAACTTCGTCAAATCTTTTTATCATCATAAACATTCTATTTGGTATTGTGATAAATTCATCACACAGGGACCCGCTTGCTCTTGGATGTAGACGGCCATATTGTTACATAAAATTCTGAGTCCTGATCAAAGCCAAGGGTCATGGAATATTCTAAAGAAAATGTGCCATTATGATAATGATCAAAATTAACAAATGAACAATTATCTAAATGAGTGTTGTGACTGTAACATAACATATATTTCTTCATGCAGTGTTATAAATGTTGGTATGTCATATATAGTTCATTGGTAATATTTGATGTGCGTGTAATGGTTTTTAACAGAGGAAACAAATCAAAAAGCTAAAACACTTGATTAAAGCTCCATTCGAATGAATATGTCATGTCTTATTTATGCATCATGATAATGATAATGATTTATTCTGCCATTATACTGTTTTATTGACTTACATTATAAAACTAGTGAAAGAAATTGATTATATGATTATTTGGCAATTTTTACAATTTTAATTTGTAATAAAATGTATGACTTCTTATTTTGAGACATATCAAGTCAGGGATATAATACATCTGTGTTACAAATTTACATTATACAACTTTATATTATTATAATAAAACATGTATTTATTATGCAAAATAAAAATGCCACAAACTTAAACCTGATGTTGTTGTAAGTGGTTTGATAATCAAGAAATTGGAAGGTATTATTTGCAACACAATTGTAATAAAATGCATGCTGTTTTTTACCACTTATAGTCTCTATATTTATATTTTCTCTTCTTTGTATTGTTATATTCTTGTGATATTGTTATACCTTTTCTTATTGAATGAACATTTTGAATTTTGACTTTCATGCATATTTTCTTCTGTTTTTCTTTTGAATGTTCTTGTCTTCAGTGTGTATATGAATTTTTGAACATGCAAATGTATCTTAAAAAGGAACAGTTTTTGTAGTTGTATTTGTTTCAGTTACTTTTTATGTTAAAGAAAAAGTTCATGTTTGCTTTTTATTTACATCATGAGTGTGATATTTTTATACAAGTTGTCTGAAATACCTTTACATTGTTCGATGTTAATTCTTCTAAATACTCTGTGATAACAATTATGATGTTATTTTTTACTTTAACTAAGTGTTTATTTTTGTTATTCCTCCTTTCAGGTTGCTTAAATTTCACTGTTTTCCCCCTGTAAATTGATACTATATAATTATACACATATTTGTTTACAATTACTATGGAAAAACAACATTTTACACAACGTCCGATATTTCTTTAACTGAGACTTTCATGTTTCTTCAAGAATAAGATCAGTTCTGTGCTGTACTGACCCTTGACTGTTCACACCTTTGTATTTGAGAATATGGATCACAATGCAATAGCCTTTATGTATCTGTACATTGTAGTTTACAAGTAACAAATAAATGATTTGAAATATTTATGGTTTTTAACATTGATTGCTTTTGTTTCTCAATAATTGGATGTTACTGAGCCTATAAGCAAATTAAAAACAAGCATTTGATAGTATCGCAAACAATACAGAATACTCTACCAGTACAAACCTGAACTCTTGTAGTTCATCTAACGATTAAATTTTTATTCTGGTTGCATTAAAGCGATCCTGATCACAATTATAACATATTGACAAATCCATGAAGTGCTGTAGCAAGGTACAATCATTCTAATAAGTAATAAAATGTAGAACATGTATTCATGCTGTTGCCTCTCTTTTAAGCCCTGAAATTTGAGTTCTACTCGTTGAGTAACAGCAACGCGTTTTGAAGTGGCGATTGGTTTGGTACAACTACTAATTAAAAAAAATAATAATAATAAAATATTCAAAGCATTAACAAGAATGTTATATATCGATAAAAAGCTGGAAATACGAAGTACTCGATGCGCCAATGATTATTTAAAAAAATGTTTTCTTCCGAAATTGCCAAAACATTACCTGGTTGCTGGCTATCAGGCTCAGAAGACATCCGCAAAATCGCCTACTTTGCGCAGTCAGTCGATCCACAGATGCTTAAGGTAATATTTGTTCTTCGAGCAAGAAAATCCACATAGTTACAAAAGCATTTTAGTTGACTGGAAACAGTCTGGTATTTATCCTTCAAACTTGGACTTGAAAAAAATGTTGCGAATGTCATGTAGCAAATTATATCGCTTATAATTTAAACATTGAATGTTATTTATCATTTCAATAGCAGTACAGTACAGTACGGTACAGTACATGATAATACACTGCAATAGTTTTATTCTTAATATGAGGTCACTGGCCCAAAACACACACATTCTGTTGCTTAAAAATAGATAGTAAAGAATATAAGGAAACTAACCAAACACTTCGATGATTTAATTTATGTTGGTTTTTTACTTTTGAGTGTAGACTAAAATTATATTCATTTTATGATATAAAAATCATGCTTTTAACATAAAAGTTATTAACTTGCTCATGGCTGTTTTGCAATAACAGATGGTGTTGTACAATCAGCTTATATAGTAAAACATAATGCCTTAAAAAAATATGCATGTTTTTGGAGTAACCTTTACCTACCTAGAAAATTACACCGACCCTACATGTCTTTCTAATTCAAGTCAAAAAGGCAGAATTTCAGAGTAAAAGATAAAAAGACACAATGTCTGGGTAAAAGGTAAAAATAAATCCCAGACCTACTTACCTTCCTGAAGTTTTTTAAGTGGTTACCCAAAACACACCAGAAAACGGTAGCGTTTTATTCCGCCCTTCTCTACATTATTTTTACTTATTCATATTTCAGTTTTTCAGATAATGTGGTTTTAAATTTGTTTCATGAAATTAAAAGAAAAACAACCATATTTCATATAATTTTTAACAGCAACATTTTTTTAAGTACATCATGGAAGGTAAGGGAGGCAATCCTGCTAGGGGCTTCCAATGGGGTTAAAAGTAGTACTTGCATCAGACAAACAGTGACTGATACGGGTTTTATCAGTCACTGTTTCAAACAGTGAAATACTGTTTTTATTTCACTGTTTTTTCTCTATAAACTACCAGAAAGCATAAAATAATGAGATATTTTTCTTGAGAGATCATAAAAAGCAATATTTTCGACATTGCGCTGTGTCTGTTATTCCTCACATTTACCTGGTGTGAGGAGGCAGTCAGCTGCTTGCTGAGTAAAGCGCCTAGTTTTGGTTCAACCAGGCACGCTGGTTATAAAGAGCCTAGTTCTGGTTGAACCAGGCAAGCTGGTTATGTGGCCACTGTCATGTGATCCTTGCTTAAAGGCACTACTCATTGGGGGTTCTTTAACACTATTAAATTAGGAATCCTATCATTATGCACTGAGCCATGACATGGCACAAGGAGCATTAGTATTTCATGGGACTTCTGCCTGCACTGGAAGGCCATTTGATGGATGGATTATGTATACAGATAAACTTTAAATTTTTCACTAATCCTTACACATGCTAGGAGAAGTGATCAGTACTGCAGGGCCTAACCACATGAATTGCTGTGACAGTTATAATTGCATGGCAATGTTCAACTGAGTTTACCATTGAGTAATGTCTTTAATAAATTTCGTAGAACCGAACATTTTAACCAATTAACTTCTTTTTCAGGGAGTAAGATCCGAGCAGCTGTTGCCATGGTGCCGTTTGATGAGTTTCACCGGCACTCGGCTCAAGTGATTCAGTTTGCTGTTTTCGGGAACCCAGCAACCGATCAATTTGTATCAGAGTTGAAGTTTCCTGCAAATAACCTGGTCAGTACAAACATTATGAGCACTTTGAAAATATAGACATTATTACAGGTGTTAAATTTGGCTTAAATGTACATGTAAATATTTGAGATTTACATGTAATTAATAAACTGTTAGTATTTATTTTATATTTTATTATTGTTCAGAATAAAGGAAAAACGTAGATTATATTTATTTGTACATTAATATAATTTCAGCATAATTGTAAGCAGTAAAAAAGAAATTGTACAATATAAATATTGTGTTCCTTATCAATCAGTGTGTCCAGTGTTGTCATCAAATAATTATGTCCATCAACATACAGAATATTAGGCCTGTAGATCACCTATATTGAGCCTGTTGGTCACGAACATCATAGTATTTCATCAGGTGATCGACATAAAGCGTATCAAACCTGTTGATCACTTCCGTCATTGTATTTTGTCAGGTGATCTTGTCTATCGACATATAGAGTATCGAGCCTGTTGATCACTTGCGTAATTGCATTTTGTCAGGTTATCTCATCTATCGACATGCAGAGTATCGAGCCTGTGGATCGTAAGATGAGTGAAAGCCTTACTAAGTCTGTTTAGCTTGCCATTGAGATTGCCACAAGGTAAAGACTGTTAAATCAGGATGTTATGTGTTGTACAGGTTTTGTGCTAACATAATTTTTTATGCATTTAATTGTTATCTGTTGTATTGGTGGAGATATAGCAATTTTAGGATTTTAATGTAATTGGGGCCTAATTTGCATAAAAAGCCACATGGGACAATATTTCAATATTTAAAGATAATCATCTGTTTTCTACACACTTTTTCCCTTAGGGAGACACCAATCAAAATTTAGTTCTGGGTGGTGCGCGCAAGCCCCCTCTACCTACTGTACAAATAGAATTGAGTGATTAATAAGGATTTTAAATATTGTTAATTAAGCATCTGTTATGTAACCTATCAATCCATTTGGCATGTAAAACTTGTAAAGATGTAACATGTCCCTATTATAATTATCAACAATAGATGTTTTTATAATACCTGTACTTCTGCAGCTCCATTGAGGCTTCAGCCAAACACGAGGCAGAGCGGACAGAACAGATTGCTCGTGGACATCTCGAGCGACAGAAGCTCAACAATGAAAAACAGTCGGAAGCTGAAAGGTAGCATCTCTTTTATGTATTGATTCAAGTCAAATACCATTAAAATGACTGTGGGAACTTTATCATGTAAAATGTGATCACACTTCTAACTGTGTGTCAATGTAGGTGCAAACTGTTGGAGCTGCGGGCCATCACAGCGGCCGTGGAGTCGACAGGGCAGGCGAAAGCCGAGGCCCAGGCTCAGAAGGAACGAACCATCATCGAGTGTCAGAGCGAAATAGAAGGTGAGTACAGTTATTGTCCGCTCTATAACGTTGAACATTTCAAGCTTAAATGATGTCCTAGTTGGCCATTAACCATAGATGATTCCTTTTGATTTTGGGGTCAGTAGGTCAAAGGTCAAGGTCACGGTGACCTGGAGCACGAAAATCCTTGTCTGCATAGTAATTGACGTCTCATCAATCGGGCGTGTAATGCTCCGACTCGCGGAGCTCTAGTTGTTGAAGGGTCTTAACCATTTACTTTGTTATACATGTATTATAATTAATGTATCAACATAACACATGAAATGATGTCCAATGGTCTGACAAACGCAGGAAAGCACATTATGCCAACCATTACATGTGTGCATAGCCAGCACTTCCCAAAAGATTCAGTCTTCTGATAAGCCCAAATGTAAAGTTCCGCAAATTTTCAAACTCCTCCCTTTTCTGTTGTACCCCTTTGTTCATGTGTTAGGTTTATCTCTAACAGGAAGTATGCATTCTTTTGTATTTACTAGGTCAGATTGTCACCTGACAATATAACTCTAACCCATTGGATTAAATTGACCATGTTCTGTTATAAATGATCATGATAGACAGTTGCAGAATGGTCCATTATGTTGTGCATTATGGCGTGTCCTGTCTTTTGTTGGACCAAATGTCATTTTAGAGGGTCTGACAAACGGGTTGTCCATATGTTAATTTGTGTAACAATATAATCCTTTATGTCTCTGTACATGAGACAATGTTTGCCTGAATATATAATAGTACTTGTAAATCTTTTAATTGGTGAAATTATTGTGAATACATTTGTATTTAGAGATATGCGGTCTGGCGTTTTTTTCTCAGATAAGTTCATTAAACTAATACATGGCTTGATACTGTAGTAGCTAAGATGGCAATTCAGGGGTTGTGACTCTGGTCCCTGTTGTTTGTAACTTTGAACCTAGGTGGATCTCTTAACTTAAGAAATGATTTGACATAAAACTCAGTCGGTGTAATGTATCATCGACTAAGAGTCTCAGAAAAATGTGAGCAGGTTATGAGACCATTATGATATGACCTAATCAGTGTTGAAAATTGCCCAAGATCATACTAACAAACCAAAATGTATTATATACTAGAAAAAAATGAATTTGAGAGCGAGTTCTCATGGTTGTTTTACATAAACTATGTTGTTGTGTTTGCAGCTGCAAGACTGAAGGCCAAGGCCCTGGAAATTGAACACTATGCCAAACTAGAGGCTGATAACATGGTATTGCATTTTATTATCGTTTAGTGTATACAGTGTAAACTATAAAAGACATCAATTGTCTTTAAATTTTCTCTAAATGGTCCATCCAGAGAACATATTCGTTAAACCGTTTATCACTTACATGTTTATTTGAATTTCCAGGACAGATGGTGATCGTATATCTTAAAACTGAAAGACATAAAACATCAAATTAATTCGCAAAACATACACATTATCATTAAACGGTCTTTTTGTATGTTCTTGACAGTTTGGTGATGGTTTTAGTGTCATTCCACACACATATCACCTCACATTAGTTGTTCAGCAACAGTTCTAGCCTCTGTTTATGCCAGTTGGCAGCATTGTTCCTGGGCTTGACTTGTACTGAATGGTTGTAGACATCTTGTGCCTCCTCTACATCACCCTCCAGCTCACAGCAGTGGCCAAACAGGTTGAGGACAGTCTTTCTGTGATACAGCTGGTTCAGTTTATCGTATGATGTCACTATGTCCTCCAATCCATGGAAGGCCTCCAGCTGTCTGTGTCTCACTCCCAGGCCACGGTATGTCAGGTACTGCAGGTACAGCAGGAATGGCCAGGCATCCACCTCGGCCCAGTCCCTCCAGTCACGCTCTCTTAGACTCCTATGGTCAACATCATCACCAACAGCTCTATACATCTCACACCACAGGAACCTTGGTGCACAGAACTTCTCTTCCCTTAGAAACCTGACACAGAATGCGAGTTTCTTGGTCAGCTGTTCATGACTGTCATTTTGTGCAGTGTATTCACAGAATGCCTTGGACAGTTTGTCAGAATATAGTTTTTTGCTACACCCACCCACCGGCTGCACTGAGTCATCAAGGTCAAACTCCACCTCATTGAGAATGGATGCAGCTCTCTGGAGCTCACCTTGACAGTAGTGCATGGATGCTAGTTTCAGTTTGCTAGATGCCACATCAGTGTCCAGTGACTCACCATACAGCTGCCATATATCCTGAGGAAGGGGCTGGCCAGTCTGTATGCAGGAAGAACTTGTGACAGAAGCCTTCGCTGACATCAGACATTTTACTATAAACTTAATGTAGTTTTTGTCATATTGTGTTGTTCTGGCATTTACTGCAAGACTTTCCAGACTGTTAAATTCATTGTTCAGACTTGTGTACACCCCAGCTTCTGCATTGTTACACAGCCTGCTGTAGACCCGTCTTGCATTTATTATGTATTGTTCAAACATGTCCTTGAACAGCCTGCCACAGATGCCTGCATTCACGTCATCACCTGGATATGGCCTCACTTCATGTGGAAGAGCCATAAGTCTCTGACCCAGGTCATCACTCTGTAGGTGAAACAGCACATGCATGTCATCCTGTATCATTCCCTGTATTGCCTGCTCCAAACTCAGCTGGCACTCACGACACAGTTTCCCATCAAACAGGTCAACTTCTTCTACAATAAAATGTGGACACTTTCCCTGATTCAAAAATTCAAGTATTGCTTGAAGGCATCTGACAATGCATTCAATCAGTCTACTCTTTGTCCAGACTGTTGGAGGTGTTCTATTCAGAGTGAAGAAAAGTGCAGTCTTACAATGAAAAGTGGTGATTTTACAATTCTCACAGTGAATATGTTTGACAAATTCTTGTTTTTTTAGCATCTTTAAAACCACCAGACATTTTATTGCAACCATGTTGAGACTAAACATGAGCAGCCTCTCAATGAGATTGGGTGTAATGCGCCACTCTATGCCTTCATTCACACTGCCATGGTGACCGACTGGTACCAGGAAACAACCACACAATCTTGCTGCCTGTAATGTCTCCTGTGATGGCCAGTAAGCATTTTGCATCTTAGTGAACCATGACATTATTTCAGGTGGTAATGTTGTACAGTGGAGTGCTTCAACCATATCCCAGTCTTCTCTATCAGTATTGGATGGTCCATGTCTCATATGTCTGTCTCCATACACTTCAGCCCACCCTCTAACGACTGCCATATTGCTGTAGAACACTCGACCCTGAGAGTCAGTGACAGAGTCCGGGTGATGGATGTGTGTGACAGGTTGAGGGACGTCTGGCCTGATCCACTGCAGCAGGTAGTGCTGGGGCGGGGTGTCCTCCTCCCTCACCATCAGCAGGTTCCACCTCCCCTGCTGCCAGTCAGCCCAGGAGTACATGATGTTGATGCGGTTGTGTGTGTAGAGCTCGTCGGTGTCAGACTGAAGGCCTGGTGTTGTGGTGCCCTCACTCTGACTACCGAAATGAAAGGTTGTCGCGTCAAGTCCTGCCTGGTGATGATGTACATCCGATGCTGCTTCCCTGTGCAGGAATGTGTGGCGCCTCCTCTCCACCACCCAGGGGTTCACGCCCACATACTCCAGCACCTGGTACAGCACCTCAGACAGGTGGTGGAAGAAGGCAGGCACTAGAGACATCGCCTTAAAATATACCGTAAATCCTTTTCATACACACACAGAAAAAACATGTATCACCTTTCATTAAGATTTATTACACACTATTGGAATAATATATGAGTTTAAAAAGTAGTTGAAACCAGTCTCAGTTAAAGCATTCCCAGAGTTTTAATTAAAAATTAATAGATCCTGTTTGATGTGAAAATAAGTATGTTTCTAAATCATGACGTGCCTACAGCTAACAGTTCAAAACTTGATTAAAAAAAAGTAACATTACCATGTTGTTAATCTTGATACTTGTTTATTACTTATTATCTTAAAACACCAACTAATTTTTCTGTATTCCTTCTTATATATGTTTTTAATTTGTTGTGTTATTGTATTGATCCTAGTTACAATAACTTCCGTCTTGTATCTGGATCATGCTGAAGTATTGGAAATCTAAATAAACCTCACGTCAACTGTGTCTTAATCAGGGGCGTGCCTAGACGACTTTTGTGTATACGCACTCCTGCTAGGGGGGTCCGGGGGCATGCTCCCCCGGAAATGTTTTTTACTGCATAACGCCGTAGGTGCATTCTGGGGCGTTTTTAAACAAAAAATAGCCAATAACTATCATTTGAAATAGAAAATACGTCATACTTTTCATGCGTCTTTATACCGCTTCATGAAGTATACAAAACATGTTTTTCTTTAAAACAAGTAATAGTAGTAAAAGTAAGACACTATATGTATATAGTCAAACAAGAAAAAGATGGGTGTAAGATAGACATTTGTAATCAAACCGTGACCAAATATCTAAATTAATGGCAGTTACACAGTCAGAACAATAGACATGTTTAGAATGAACAGCGATGAAAAAGTGTCAAACGTATGTACATATAAAATTATACACGCACTCATGGATGTGAAAATACAAAAACACTGTCAAGATTCAGTAATGAACAGATGCAGGTCAATGGCGAACACATAATTATACGCAATAAAATCTATACAATAAAAATCAACGCAAGCCGCCTTTCCTTTCTGCGGGCAAACACGTCAACTACATGTTCAGCATTGATGGTCTTGTTGCGGTGAATGTGCATCAAGGCTAAACTTGACAGTCGTTCAGTTGTCATGGTCGATCTCAGATACGTTTTTAGGCGTCGCATTGAGCTAAATGACCGCTCCGCTGTTGCCGTGGAGACAGGCATTGCCAGGAGCACGTGCAGACAAATTGCCGTATTCGGGTACAGATCTTCATTCAAGTTGGCCAGCGTTTCCGAAATAGTAGAGATCTGAC
>Ga0224511_10003684_pt1 | contig 11206 bp, 6 predicted proteins | sample SF_May12_sed_USG_2_FD_169988 | JGI IMG/M metagenome (GOLD analysis project Ga0224511, IMG submission 169988) | Sediment microbial communities from San Francisco Bay, California, United States - SF_May12_sed_USGS_8_1 | ecosystem: Environmental > Aquatic > Marine > Sediment | place: USA...
TTACGCAAGGGGGTGTCACCCTCATGGTAATGGATTGTGGTACATGTATTATCTTTATCAGGTTTGGGATTCCAGATCAAGTATATTGTAACAAAAGTTAAAAAAAACTTTTTGTTTAAAACATTTATTTTGCAACAATAAATGCCCCCTCTCCTTTTACACAGACTTGGGACTGTCTTGCACTCTCCTTTTATGTGAATGTTAGTGTTTATGTTAAAAGAGGATAGATGTAAATGTGAATAAAAACCACCAACTAAATATGCAAGCAAATACATATGTTTAGAAAGCTTTTGACATATACACACCAAATATTTAGATCTACAAGCATGCAAGAAACTAGCACATGGCGGGGTAAAGGCGTTCGATGACTACATGTGTACCAGTGTGAACGTGAAAAATGCATAAGTTGTATAGTGAACGAAAATAATAAAATATGCTACACAGTACAACATATAAAAGTACAAGATGTGTACATTTTTACCATGCTGTACATGTACATTCTATGGATTTACTGGTTAAAGTAACATGTTGAAATAATGGAATATTTAATAAATAAATATAATTTATATGACATACATGTACAAACAAGTTTTTTTTGCCGGAACTACCTTTTTGAGGGATAATGCTTAAAAAAATAAAACATTTTTCCTTCCGACCGACCCAACCGCAAAATGTAGGGTCGGTAAAGGGCAAACAAAGTATTTTTTAATTTAGGCCTTAAAAGAAACTTTAATTCAGGTCTGCTATGTCTGCATCTTGATAACTTCACCAGGAAATGTACATAACGTCCTTACAGCGTCCCTACAGCGTCCACACAACGTTCCCACAGCGTCATTATAGCATTCATGACGATTCCACTGCGCGTAAGCATTTGCTGCAGTGTTTTTACGTCGCGCTCAACGCTTAACAGCGTTCTCATGGCGATCATAGTGTTTAATATTGTTTATACTTATTGTTCATATTTTGAGCAAACATATTTTGCGAACATAGTGATCTTTTTTTATTTATTTTTTATTTTTTCGAAGCAATTCTCCTCTGAAACCGCTCATTGGATTTTGACCGAACTTCACAGGAATGGTCCCTGGGTGGTCTCCTACCTAATGTGTTCAAATGGGTCTGATTTGTTGCATAAGTATGTCACAGTGTATAAAATAGGTTTTTAAAATGCAATTTTCAAAAATCTTCTTGTCTGAAACTACAAGGTCCGGAGCTTTCATATTTGGTGTATAGCATCATCTAGAGGTCATATACCAAAATGATTCAAATTATGCCCCTGGGGTCAAAATTGACCCCGCACCTGAGGTCACAATTTCACATTGAATTATATTATGAAAAGTTCAAACAACATTTTCTATTGAACCGCTTATGGGAATTTGACCAAACTCAACAGGATTGGTCCCTGGGTAGTCCCCTACCAAAAGTGTTCAAATGGTTTTGATTGGTTGCATATGTAGGTCATGTGTTCAAAAAATAGGCTTTCAAAAGGCAATTTTCAAAGATCTTTTTCTCTGAAACTACAAAGCCCAGATCTTTCATATTTGGTATATAACATCATCTAGAGGTCTTCTACCAAAGTTGTTAAAATAATTCCCCTCTGTTAAAAATTAACCTTGGCCCAGGGGTCACATTTTACATCGAATTATATAAGGAAATCTTCAAATGACTTCTAATCTTGAACCGCTAAAGGGAATTTGACCAAACTCAACAGGAATTGTCCCTGGGTGGTCCCCTATCAAAAATGTTCAAATGGTTCTGATTAGTTGCATAAGTAGGTCATGGGGTCAAACAATATGTTTTTAAAATGCAACTTTCAAATATCTTATTGTCTGAAACTACAAGGCCCAGAGCTTTCATATTTGATGTACATGTATAACATCATATAGAGGTCCTCTACCAATATTTGGTGGACAACAATAGTGGTTCTCTGTAAATGGCTCCACTGTGCCCTTTGACCTTTTCCCCAGGTGAGCGACTCAGGGCCCTGTGGGCCCTCTTGTTATAATAGCGCCCGTTGTTCGCATTTCGCTCGGCGTTTAATGAACTGTTACGCTGGAATATTTAACGATGTTGATTTGGAATTGACTAATAATGACTAAATATATTATACTTAAACTATTAGTAGCAAAGATCTTAAAATATTTTGAAATAATGAACAATTATGAGCTAAAGGAAACACGGTAACAGACGATAAAGAGAAAATATCGCATTCGAAGTCACGGCCGCGATTTTTTCATAATATTGTAATGGGAGTAGAATTATAAAATTGGTATGAAATTAAAGATAATTTTATTATCTTTCAAAGTTTTATTGACATATTTGAGCTTAAACCAGCAAACACTGGGGGAAATCGTGTTTGAAATGGACAGGTGTCAAATTGCCACCGCAATATTGTTTTTTTTCGCGGATAGTGAATATGATATTAAATGGACACAAGTGTTAATTGTACTAATGGATAATTGTAGCACCATGATTGGAGTTAAACCTGGAGTGGAGACACTTGTAAGACAGAAGAATCCACATCTCTTGGATGTCAGTTTCTTCTTAAATGAGTTAAAAGTGTTGCAAAACAGCATCATAAGCCAAGTAGATTCAAGACATTGTTAGATTTCTGAAGATAACTGTATTAAAGATCTTGGACAGAGACAAGGTTAAACATCAATTCTTAGCTCAAAAATTGGATCTCGAGTCAAGTATTATTACCTAAAAATAAAGGCACATGACGTCTTCAAAAATGTTACTTTTTAGGAGCATCCAGAGGGCTTTGCTCCCCTGGCCCCCCTTCTAGGGCTTTGCCCTGGACCCACCGGGGACCCTGGCGGCCCCCAGGCCCCCAACCTAATTTTCAGGTTTTTCATTTTTAACAATTTGTACCCATGGTAGCATTTAACAGTTGTTAAAATGATTTAAGTCACAGGTGACTTGCAACATATTTAGTAACACAGTTACACACATATATTAAGTAGTGTACATTAAATAATTTTTATAGTGATGTGTTTTAATTGAAGTTTTTTGTTTGTTAAACAACTTGTTATTACAGTAAAAGACAACCTTCGTGTTGTTAGTTTAAGGAAACTTAAATAACGGTCTAACACGCTGTGCAAACGCTTAGCCGCCACATGGTCTTCTTGGCGATTGCACAATGCGCATATATGGCTCACACAGTATTGCTGGCGACTGCACAGCGCGCAGCTCGGTGATCTGCAATCTTTTTTAACGTTGTGCGGAGGCTGTAAGGACCCCACTCTGGTGTGACAGGGGATTGGACCCTATATATGTATGTTTTCTGTTGAATTCTCAATGCTTTTTTTTAAAGGTAATGGTTTGTAAAAGTGGTGCAGTTCAGATTCGTCCATCTGTCTGTTCAGATGCCCGGACAATTGTGTTGCGAAACCCTCAAATTAAATACATAAAGCATTGACTGAAACATTGACTGAAAGTGAACTTGCGCACCATGGCATTCTTACTTACTTACTTAATTTTCTTCACTCCAATGTATCTTCTTCAGCCATCTTTGTCTTGAACCAGCGTATTTATTCCGTTCCATGTCTTGCCCATTGTGGCTATATCTGTAGCAATACTGTATTTGTAATAGGTGATGGTAATCGACCGACTGATGATGACATCGAAAGAGTACCGCTCAGTAAGTGAAAATGTTTAGTATGTTATGATTAGTATTTATAAATTTAAATTTAAAGAACACATGAAGTCATAGTTATGGTACATTGCTTTGTTAACTAATTAAAAATTGAGGCATATGTAACTTTAATCTAAATAAGTCATTAAAACATAAGTTACTCTATACATGGACTTCTGTGTTATCATACTGAAGCATTAATGGAATTCGAAAATCACCATGTTTTTGCGATGCGCTATAGCATTTGCTGAGTTGAACTAAAAGCGCCCTTTAATTTGAACATCACAGCTTACATTACAGCAAAATCTTAAAACAATTATAATGTCTCGATACAGGTAACGTCAGTCATAAAACCATTAGTTTTGATGATTTAAAAACTAACAAACATTGGCAATTAAAATTACCTGAAACTCCAATCATTCTAGTCGGTAGTAGGGATCTGCGTGCACCCCCGGAAATCATTTCAATTGGTGTATTCCTTAGAGAAATTATCTGCTGAAAACGGTTTGATATGTAAAATAATAAAACATTAGCCCATTTCATTGTTATGCAAGCCGCCATTACATGAAAAACACAATTTGCTAAATCACTGCCAATACCAAAGAAACTTGCACACATAAGGTTCCTAAATCAAGGTTTTGAGGGTCAATTAAATGAGATCAGTCTCAAAGCAACTTCATGCATTTTTGACATGTAAGATATACAAATTAGTGCCGTCATGATCGAGAAACCTTTTTGTTACCATATTTTGCAAATGTTATAGCTATCATAAAGAATGTGGTGTCTTTACCCAGGAATTATGGGTCGGTGTCTATTATTAGACTATATCTAACTCGCTTTTGGCTTAATTGTTTTATTTTGATGCGATACATTTTCAAAGTTTCAACGTTAATCTGTCAAACATCCAGAAGGTTTTAGACCCATGACGACCATTTACATACTACAAAAAAACTGCTTTGTATCAAATAGCTGTTAACATTGAAGTTATCGTAATGACTGTGGAACCTATACCCATGTTTGAATAGTCAGTTGTCAATAATAGACTATATTATAATGTGTCTTTTTGTTAATTTGTTTGGTAATAATGAGATATAGTCCGGTAATGAGAGGGTCTGCAAGTACCGACTTATGTTTATCTACTTAAGCTCTCCCTATATGTGTCGCCATTGTGTCCCACTGTCTACTATTACTATAGCAGATATATAGGTGTGCTTCGTGTCTTGACCAGCGAGACAAATGAGAATATCAATTGCATATAACATATTGGTACTGTTCACCAGGAAGCTGTGTGGATGAGAAAGAACGGCAACCAACCATCACTGAGGCAGACAAAGCAGGTCAGTGTTTGAGGATAAAAACAGCACCGTGGAAGTGTCCCTGCTCAGTGATGTGCAGTCTGTTTTGTAATCCTTCAACACCAAACGGGCATCAAATTAAATAATTAAGCTTCGAATAGGGAGTTCCATACTTCCTGTCGACTGCGTAAGATCTACAATAAGGAGCACCATACTGACTGTTGAGCGCGTTGAATTTATAAAGTATTGTGTTGCTCTATTTTTACACAGTATAATAGTATTTACATATATAAATATTTTGTGTTAGTAATGTTCAATGCCCATGACCAATCCTGGCCAATAATATGGTTTCCACTTTTAAATAAAATATACCATATACTAATGTCTTAATTACATGCAACTCCTGTCAACAAGAGGAAATGGTTCATTAAATAGTAACATGAACTAATTCTATAAAATGATATTGCATTTAGCTCACCGGAGCACAAAGTGCTCAGTGTGTAATATTGTGACCGGCCTTTGTCCGTCGTCCGTCGTGCGTAAACTTTTTTACTTAAAACATCTCATCTAAAACCGCTCATTGGATTTTGATTAAACTTCACAGGAATGATTCCTAGGTGTTCCTCTACCAAAGTTGTTCAAACCGTTCCACTTGGTTGCATAAGTAGGTCACTGGGTCAAAAATGGTTTTAAAAATGCACTTTTTAAAAATCTAAGTCTGCAACTACAAGGCCCAGAGCTTCCATATTTGGTATATAGCATCATCTAGAGGTCCTCTACCAAAGTTGTTCAAATTATGATCCTGGGGTCAAAATTGACCCCGCCCCGGGCTCACAATTTTACATTGAATTATATAGAAAAAAGTTCAAACGACATCTTCTCTTGAACCGCTAATGGTAATATGACCAAACTCAACAGGAATGGTTCCTGGGTGGTCCCCTACCAAAATTGTTCAAATGGTTCTGATTGATTACATATGTAGGTCACGGGGTCAAAAATAGTTTTACAAAATGCAATTTTCAAATATGTTTTTGTCCGAAACTACAAGACCCAGAGCTTTCATATTTGGTATATATCATCATCTAGAGGTCCTCTACCAAAATTGTTAAAATTATGCCCCTGGGGTCAAAATTTTCACCGCCCCAGGGGTCACAATTTTACATTGAATTATATAAGGAAAAGTTCAAACAAAATCTTCTGTTGAGCTGCTAATGGTAATTTGACCAAACTCAACAGGAATGGTCCTCTGGGTGTACCCCTATAAAAATTGGTCAAATGGTTTGAATTGGTTGCATAAGTAGGTCATGGGGTCAAAAAATAGGTTTTTAAAATGCAAATTTTAAAAATCTTATCTGAAACTACAAGGCCCAGAGCTTTCATATTTGGTATATAATAGCATCATCTAGAGGTCCTCTACCAACGGTGTTCAAATTATGCACCTGCGGTTAAAATTGACCCGCCCGGGGGTCACAAATTTACTGAATGATATAGGGAAATCTTCAAACGACTTCTTTTTTTAAACCGCTTTTGGGAATTAGACCAAACTCAACATGAATGGTCCCTGGGTGGTCCCCTACCTAAATTGTTCAAACGATTCTTATTGGTTGCATAAGTAGATCACGGGGTCAAAGAATAGGTCTTCAAATTACAATTTTCAAAATTCTTGTTTGGAACTACAAGCCCCAGAGTTTTCATATTGGGTATACTGTATTGCATCATCTAGAGGTCCTCTACCAGTATTTGTTGGACAACATAAGTGATCTTCAAAATGGCTTTACTGTGACCCTTGACCTTTTTCTCAGGTGAGCGACCTAGGGCCATGGGCTCTCTTGTTTGATATCCCACATCTATAAGTAATGCTAATAGTTCATTTAATACAAGAAACAGTTTAACGTTATTCTTCATAGAAAATTGTTATAATTCGTTACAACCCAGTACAACTCAATGTCAGACTTGAACATGTGTCTTTGGAAACAATAAGTTGCTACTTTGCTATTTATATGTAAACAGTTTGTATGAAAATGTTGTGTTTGTTTTTTAGACCTAAGGCGTCGACTAGCTGAATATTACACGAAGAGCTATTCCAATATGCCGTATCTTCCATCCATGCCAGAGCATAAAATCCTGATGCATGAACTTTTCGTTTCTCCTAAGATAGTATTGAAAGACAAAAAACAAACGGCAAACAGAAACAGTGAAGAAACGGAAATCAGAAGTTTCGCTGATTTTTTAAGAACAGAAGTCTCAGAATGCAAGAGAATTTATCTTGTGGGTGAGCCTGGTTCAGGTAAATCCACATTTTTACATTTTCTTGCACTCAAGTGGAGTAAACAACACATTCAGCCATCATCTGTGGACTGTAGAGGCGATCGTCCGCGTGATGGTGGCTTCCAAGATAACGATAGACTCCAACAGATTGACTTCCTGTTTTTTGTGAGTTTGCGAGACGCAACTCACCATTGCAGCTATGAAGAGATAATTCGAGATCAACTGCTGAAAAACATATACACCCAGGAATCTGAACAAGAACAAGCCTATTGTATTGTTAAAAGTGTGCTGGAGTCCCCAACTACATGTATTGCATCTGACGGACTTGATGAGTGGGCCCATCCCACACAAGGATCATGTCACTGCCCCCCAGCAATAAAAGGACCAACCCCGTCCACATGCCAGACAGTTTCAGCCACGATTGTTACCTCATCTCGCCCCTGGAGATTAGCCCAGCTCCCACCTAATGATTCCATGATAGATAAGCGGATGGATATTACAGGGATTGGAAGTGTGGATGAACTAGGGAAGAAGATTTTTAACATTCTGAATATAGAGGCTGAACAAGAGAATGGAGAACACCAGGTTCTGGACTTTTTCGAATTTATGCAGTGTGTCAGAAAGCAAAATGTTGCACATTTATTGCATACACCTATCCTACTTCTGCAGCTTGTGTGCCTGTTTTTTGATGGTAAAGCCATTCCAAATTCACAGTGTAAGATATACGAATGTATAGTTGACATGCTTATAGGCCGTCAATCACAGGAAGATTTTCCTTATATGAGGAATGTCAGAAGCAAACTTATGGATATAGCTGAAGTTGCATTTTACCATCTGTTTCCAACACAAGGACATTCAGCTGTTGTATTTGACAGCAAATCATGTAATTTGAGTGAAGAAAGTAAAACGTTTGCTCTTAAATGTGGACTTCTTACTGAAAAGAAATCAAAGTCATTTAGTTCTCGCTCATATCATCTTTCGTTCACACACAAGTCTTTTCAAGAATATTTTGCTGCAGTCTACTTGAGTGAACATAAAAATCTGTTTAAAACTGTCATTGAACCTCGATATCAACCACATGGTAAGGATGAATACTCGACATGCATGAACGACCTTTCACAGTTTTTCGTATTTATGGCTGGAATAAATGCAAATTTGGCTGAAAAGTTGTCGATACTCATGAACAGTCACCTTGCTGCTATAGATTTAGACGAACTTTTAAATTATAATTCACCAAGTCATGCCCTTACTGACCTTGTGGCATCTGGTCTTCGTGAGGCTGACAACAATAACATCCATGACATCAATCTGTGTCTCCACTACATGTACTTATATGTGAAGACCAATGATGATGATGTGGACATATACCAGCGTCTGATCTCAATGAATAAAGCACAACTTGTCTCCTTGTTTGTATATCATAATGAAACCCATATTGAACTGGATAATGTAACCATGACTAGAAGACTCTCAGTGCAGCATTGTACTCAGCTTCAACATCTCACATTGAAATTCATGGACCTTGGTGAGCATGAACTGGTGCTGTCTGACAGCATCTCCCACATTGAACTGAATCATGTAACCATGGCTGGAGGACTCTCTGTTAAGCATTGTACACAGCTTCAACATCTCACATTGACATACATAGACTTTGGTGAGCATGCACTGCTGCCTGACAGCATCACCTATATTACATTTAATTATGTAACCATGACTGGAGGACTCTCAGTTAAGCATTGTACCCAGCTTCAACATCTCACATTGGAATTCATGGACCTTGGTGAGCATGAACTGGTGCTGTCTGACAGCATCTCCCATATTGAACTGAATCATGTAACCATGGCTGGAGGACTCTCTGTTAAGCATTGTACACAGCTTCAACATCTCACATTGACATACATAGACCTTGGTGAGCATGTACTGGTACTGCCTGATAGCATCACCCATATTGAACTGAATCATGTAACCATGACTGGAGAACTCTCAGTTAAGCATTGTACCAAGCTTCAACATCTCACATTGATATACATGAACCGTGGTGAGCACAAACTGGTGCTGCCTGACAGCATCACCCATATTAAACTGAATCGTGTAACCATGACTGGAGGACTCTCAGTTAAGCATTGTACCCAGCTTCAACATCTTACATTGGCATACATTAAAATGGACCTTGGTGAGCATGAACTGGTGCTGCCTGACGGCATCACCCATATTGAACTGAATCATGTAACAATGACTAGAGAACTCTCAGTGAAGCATTGTAAACAGCTTCAACATCTCACATTGAATTATGTTGGGAAACCTGGTGAGCATGAACTGGTGCTGCCTGCCAACATCACCCATGTTACAATCAGGTATGTCACCATGACTGTAGGACTCTTAGTGCAGCATTGTAGACAGCTTCAACATCTGACATTGGAAAAGGTGAAGCTTGGTGAGCATGAACTGGTGCTGCCTGACAACATCACCCATGTTACACTGGCTGATGTAGGCATGACTGGAGGACTCTCAGTGCAGCATTGTATCCAGCTTCAACATCTCACATTGACACATGTGACGCTTGGTCAGCATGAACTGGTGCTGCCTGACAACATCACCCATGTTACACTGAGTAATGTCACCATGACTGGAGGACTCTCAGTGCAGCATTGTAGACAGCTTCAACATCTCACATTATTGCATATGAATTTTGATGACAACTTCCCCCAGCTGCCCATCTCAATCACTCACATTAAACTGCATCGTGTCACTCTGCCAGTACGAGGTGTGCTGGGGCTGCTGGGGCAGCTGGAGAACCTGCCTCATTCTGTGACATGTACACTGAAGGATTGTACAGTTAAACCATCCAGTAAACATGGACACGTCGAACACCGCCTGCAGACATCAGCAAGCCTTAAGTTTGATGATTACAGAATTGTTTCTGAGACTAAAATGTTTTTTGAGTGTTGGAAGTAGAAGTAAACAGTAGTGTGTTGAATGTGAGAACTGGTAATTTTGTGTTGGTGATATGCTATGTGTATACTTGTAACATTCTTTAAACATTCTTTTAACATATTACAACTCCTAAATACCATGAATGTTAGGTGTTGGAAATGGAAGTAAACAGTTATGTGTTGTATGTGATAACTGGGAGTTTTGTGCTGGTGCTGGAGAAGGTGACATGTTATGTTTAAACCCGGACATTGCAGTGTTGTGAGTACAAACATCTGACAACTACTAATTAGGGTGGGTTATTGTACTGATGATAGAAATAATTTAACCTGATGACTTGGCTATTTATACCGTGGAGGAAACAAAGCAGCCATCTCTCAAAGGTCTCCAGGATGTAACAGACTGAATGTGCTAATATTGATCCTCAGAGAAATTAATTTATTATGATAAATGTTCTGAAGATATTGTAACTATTGGTTGTGTTTAGCCTTGTTATACCAATTTGCACAGCTAGTTTTTTTTTTCACTCTCACGATTTTGGGACGAGATAGCGCCATGTTTAAATAAAAATTAAACTAATTAATGTTTTTATGTCTTTCCTATGATAGAATAAATAGAAGAACACATCATATAATGCATCGAAACAAAATGGTAGCAGAGCGTGGTTTGTTATAGCCCAAGGTCCATGGTACAGCGAAATAATGGCCAATAAATTTCGAGTGAGAGCATGTTCGGATGGGTAGAAAATTTGGATAGACATTTCAACAATGATATGAACATTATAGCCGATACTAGCCCATAAAAAAAATAGTAAAAGATGTCTCAAATCGGCGAAGATGGTGTTAAACGTCCTGAAGAGGTAATTCGGCAAGAAAATGTGTTATTAGACTTGAAAATGACAAAATCTAGAGCAAAGGCTGCACATACCAGAGCGAAAAATAAACTTAAAGATTCCCTCGCAGAAGAAACATTAGATATAGACTTGTGTAGAGAACAATTAGATAAAGTAGAAGAAACAATGGACAATGCAGTTGAGTTAATTCACAAACTTGCCAAGGCGTTGAACATTGCCAACAAG
>Ga0224511_10003685_pt1 | contig 11206 bp, 6 predicted proteins | sample SF_May12_sed_USG_2_FD_169988 | JGI IMG/M metagenome (GOLD analysis project Ga0224511, IMG submission 169988) | Sediment microbial communities from San Francisco Bay, California, United States - SF_May12_sed_USGS_8_1 | ecosystem: Environmental > Aquatic > Marine > Sediment | place: USA...
CCCCTCCCTTTAAAATATGTGGTAGCATCTCTGATTGAAACTAAGACGTACTTTGTAATAACAAGACCAAAACTGTTGACGGGGTGTTATCTAAATAGACCAGTGGTTCAATGTCTTAGGACATAAAGGTCAATGTACTAGAACGGCATCATCTAATCACGTTTACATCACAAATAATATGTACTGTATATTTGTCACATATATTATAAATGTCACATACCTTTCTTCATATCTAGCACGTGAAAATTTATCTTAAGGTATGGATGGCCTTCCTAATGGACTATGAAGGATACACATTTGTATTTTTTATCAAAAAAATAAACACATTTTTTCATTAAAATGTGATATATATTATGCTTTTACTTTTGAACCATAGAAAAATCTTTTTAAAATGCAAGTTGCCTATATTTGCTTAAATTAAATTAAAGGGAAGTAATTTTACACCTTATTACCTCCCTTAAAAATGAATAAAATGAAAATTTTCAATCTTGTTTATAAAATCAAAAATCCAAAAACTGAGAAAAGTTGAGCGGTGGATCATCTTAAAATGCCATATATTTAAATAAAAAAAGGTTTATAGAATATCTTCCTAGCTGCAAATATGTGAATCTATTAGGAAGGTCATATCTTAAGGAGACTCCTCTGTGGTCTGGTTGTGTGGCCCACAAAGAAATAAATCTTGTGGTATCTTAATATGTCTTTTGTCGTTTGGCAATCCGTTTTAAACTTGTAATTTATTTATTGCGTCAACGTCAAATGAAGCAGACCGCACGCAAAACGCACGCTTAAAATTCAGAAATATGCGGTACGCATTGGGGTAAAGAGGTTTCACCCTTGTTTAAGGACAGGTCCTGTCAGGTGTTACTGCTAGTTTTATTTCTAAATACAACTACCTTAACCCAAGTCATGTTCTAAGTTAGATCTTAAAAGATCTATCTCATAATGTCATTTCATTTAAAGATCTATATTTAATAAAATTGTTCTCGTAGATCTTCTCTTAATTGAACATTATGTCTAGGGCTGGGACGATATGTCAGCAGCCGATACGATACGTATTCGATTCAGACATTGCTGATACGATATGTATTTGATACGTTACACATGTACACGACTTCAGGTTTCAAAATCAAGAATTTTGGATTTCAACAACAAAGTGAATGTTGGGGTTGATCTATACAGTGAATCCAACAAATACTATAGTGCTAAAGCAAAATGAGCACAGGTCTGTGTAGTGTGTACCTTTATTTATATTCATTAAGTATTTTTAGTTCAACATAATTAAATCAAACTCAATATGCTTTTAAAAAGTTTTTTGCCTTATTATATGAAAGTCAAGTGTGAAATTTTACTCCCAGATTTTTCGGTACAGCATGATGACCGCATCGATACACGTGTATCGGTTATCTTCTGTATCGATATTGTAACGATATAGACTGTATCGTCCCAATCCTAGTTAGGCCCAAAAAAATCTTGTGTTTAGGGCAACGGTCTTAAAAACTTAGGTAAGGTCGGCTCTGTTGTTTTTTTAAGAATTGAAACCTCAATTTTAAAGACCCCAACGAAAAAAACACTGTATTTTCGGGTTGCCAGAAACACAGAATTTTTTTTAGGTCTTATGTCCAAATATTACTGACAAGCCTGTTTACGTTGATCAACAAGGACATAGTTAAAATCTACTGCAAATTAAACCGAAAGTAGATATATAACATGACCATCACGAAACCTACTTTCACTTCTGAAATCAACGAAGCAAATAAAAAAAATGTTTAAACCGAAGCAGCACTGTATTAATATTATCATCATATGCATATGACTTTAACATTACGATTTATACCAACATGAAACATTAAATCGACTTACCTCGCGTACAATCCACAAAATACTTAGCCGACAGCGAATGCAAAGAACATTGTTTTATTTCGTGACAATTAGCCTACTGTGACGTGACCTAGCCAGCGCGGTTAACTGGGTCGCTGACTCCTGAAGAAATTCTGTAGACGAAAACTGTTCGACGCGTAGTTTATGTTATGTTGGAAATCGGACATGTTCTGGTTTAAACGCGCACGTGATTGAAGAGGGAAGTAAGATTGGCCTGCTAATAATATGCGCTGAGGAAAATACGGGCCTACGAGCGATATTGTGCATTTGATCCGCACAACTAACCTTGACACCGTTTTCGCCCAACTGCGATCGTTAAATACACCCCCTTCAAACGTAAATAAACAAACCCACGTGTTGCGGACGTGATCAATAAATGCTGTGTACATGTATATGAATGTCAGGCGAAACGAATGTATTAATTTTAGTGTTAGATCTAAATGTCTATTAATATAATGGTAAAAACTGTCTAGCTTTTAAAACCTGTGCTTGCATATACATATACATGTCCTAGTAAAACACGTGTTAGCTATTTAAAGCTGCGGCTGAAATAAAAAAGTACGTACTAGTTTTTACTATGTTTGTACTGAATGGCGTTCTAATTTCGCATGACTTGACATTTCTAATGTTACTCGCTTTAAAAAAGTTGTAATAGATCTCTAAATTGAAATAAAAATGTTTTTTGCGTGTTTAAGCGCGTGTTTATCAGTGTGAACGACACCCCTCGTATATAAGAAATAGAAAAATAAAGCCGAAGTTTCACTACACTTTTATTTCATTTCAATCACACTTTAAATGTTAACACACAGGACTCGAATAATACACATACAATGTAGAATCTAGTACACGTACATTGCTTTAATATATTACGTTTAAAATACTTAAGAATAAGAAAGGTACTACTCCAGTATTTAAAATAGGAAACAGTATTAAATTTTGCCAGTAGTACTACAATACGTAAATCAAACTTCGTAAATTTACAATTTGACTTAATAGTATTTTTCATAAAAATTTAATGAAGTATAATTGGAAACAAAAGAGGACAAAGTACACACGTGTGCAAACACTACACGCATAAGCATAAAAGTAAAACATGTGTCCCGGGTTACCCAACCATACCCATATTTTATTTATTACTCTATTATTTTTAAGTTAACATACATTGAGAGTTTCTTTTCCTTAAAGTAAAATACAAAAAGACAAAATAACAAAAGAAGATGTAAAGAGCAAGTGAACACATATCGTTCAACAGACATTCAACACCACAACCAATATATTATATAAAAAAAAAATTTAAAATATATTTAAACTTATAAAAGGGCGGTTCTACGATCTTTTTATCAACTTGTTTTGTAAATAAATCAATTAAAATTATATTGTATTGTCAAACAGAATGAAATAATAACATAGCACTGATTTTTTTTGTAAGATACATCAAAACGTATACACGATATGTACTATTTAAAATGCTAACTGCCACCAAAATCCGACATTCAGAATTAGATGGCTATTAAAACCCCTTCATATGAGACGCGAAAAATAATATTTTAGAAATAAACATATCTTCTAATGCACATTTTCCCCATTAGGTTTTGTAAACGACACATTTCCTTTCTTACTTCTTTATGATTCTTGAGTTTTATAATTGTTTACCTGATAATCATTAGCATGATCGTACACTGTCCGTTTACATGTACGTAAGGGAAAAAAGTTTTAATCATCTTGAAAGCGATGCTAGCAGTATTATTTATTATTGTTGTTTAAACAAAAACGGCATATTTTAACAAACTTCTGCAAAAACAAACACAAAAAGCAATGAATGAAATTAAATCTTAACATGCGTATTACAAAAATGGGAATTACGCATAGAATTATTGACTGCAAACTCTATGAATAACACATTATTTATGCTATGGTCACACATCATCTACGGGCAAATTACGGTGTCTTTTTCACCCCAAATCGTACGATTCTTCTGCGCCCGTACGGCGATCGGCCGGCGGCAGGAAGAATCGTACGATTTTTGGTAAACGTGTAGACATCGTACGGTGCCCGGTGAAATGTAGGTACTATTAAAAATTTAAAAGCGCCCGTACGTCGTTTTGTAGGGTCATTGAGGGTAACTTTCAAAATCCCTTAACAAATCGGCCGAAGCCCGTCCGGGCACCGGCCGATGTTTTATGAGCCGAACTACCACCGGTGAGAAGCGACGTGTATTTGCAGAAGTACATATTGTATCTACATAGATATTTTAATTCCAAAACTTTAATACCAAAAGTTTAAATATAAAACAATATCTATATTTCGCTTGAGCAGCGAAGGATGAATAATATGCAACGAACAATTATAATTGTTGAATGTTTTGCAGTCTTGAGCAAATATGGTTTTCACCTCCATCACTCTCCCAGTCATCCTCAGTCTTTCTTATTTTCACAACCTGTTTCTTTGGAAATTCGGCTAGACACCGTACGGTGACCGGCTGATCTCTTACAACGTCGGCCGATGTTATCTTAAACTGACGCCGGCCGGCGCCCGTACGATATGTGGCCACGCAAGAGAAAACTCTTAAAAATCGTCCGGTGCCCGGGCGATTAGATTATCAAATTCGACGGTGATTTGCAAATCACTGAACTCGTACGGCGTCAGTTTTATTTGTGACCATAGCATTACACGAAAGCTATTCAGTTAGAACCAGAATATTAGTTATTAATTTTGAACAAATGGGGTAGACGCATATATCTCCGTGCTTATAATATGATTAAAATGTTTGAAGCGTATAATTTATCAGTAACGAATATAATCTGTTAAAAAAGCGAAATCGAACTAATTCTCACACACAACATATGCACTCAGAGTTATTCGGTAGTTCCTTTCAAGGTCGTCAAACCAGTGGAAAGAAACATTGAATGCATCTAGATATCCACCACACCATCCGGCTCCTCTGCTTGCATCGGGCGGTTGCTGCCGGGAAGATTTACGTCGTAAAACATCGGTCGGCTGCTGCCGGGCATATCCACGTCTGAAGGCATCGGGCGGTTGCTGCCAAGACGATTGTTGACGCCAGGATGCAGGTTATGTATTGGTTCAGTGCAGAAATCTAAAAATATATGGGCAAACCCCGACAAAATGCATTACTATTTTATACATTCAACACAAAATCACATGTTTTGCTGGTAAAATGTGTTTAGTGAATATATAAAATAGATATCCAGAAAGTTTACAGGGCAGGGTTTGTGTTTTGACAAAAATGCGATTCTCTGCTTTATCTGAATATAGATGGCAATTTCCCGTACCTCTACAAAACACAATAATGCAAAATATTAAATATGCTCATTATTCTGACAACAAGAACGCCACACGTGTAAAAGAAGGTCAAAAAGGGCATGTCATATGCAAATGTCTAGGTGTCTTGTCAAGACAAGCTCACTACTTACTGGCGAGGAGGTCCTTTTCACGGAGGATAGCGCTGTCTCTATCGGTAGTCGTGACTCGATTCCGAGCTGGCGGTGTGCCTAGAACAAGGAAGTTAAATGTTATAGTTTCTTTATTTGGAAACATCATTTCAGTAAATGAATAGTGCCAACTTATTTACCCCCCCCCCTCTTTAATTCTCATAATGAAAAACATAAACATACGCTCATCGTGTTCGTCTTGGATACGGATAGGTTCACGTTCGTTGCCGTGGTTGCGTGGCGTTAGCGTACCAGTAGTGCTTCTCGGGAGATAGGCCTGCCCGTCTGTGACGTTTGCCAAGGGATCCCTTTGGGTGGTTCGTTCTCCGCGCGCCACCCCGAGTTGTCCACGGTTAGGATTAGACCGGGTATTGTCTACTCTGTTTTGGACGTCTGTCGATATATTTCCTTGCCCGTCTTGATTGGTGTGAAGGGGATGTTCCGGAGGAAAACAGTAACCATACAAAGTGGCAATAAAGCGTTGTACCGCATTGCCGTGTCTGGACGGAGGCGTATCTTGGCGCATAGAACCCGCATCGACAATGTCCGCAGAACCTGCCATATTAAAATATAAATTATATTATACATTGTAATGATATTTTTAAATGATACTTTATTAAACCGAATCAAACCACACATTAAACTATTTTACGTAGAAAACCATCACGACATATGCTAGCTAATCGTACGCGTAGTCACGTACCAGCATAACCACTTGTATTTTCAGACGTCTGCCCAGGGGTCGTGTCGTCAAACTCAATGGAGCTTGTTATACTTTCTAGAGATGTTCTGCCGGATACCATGTCACCAGGCGGTCCCATTTCCTCGTCAAACCCTCGCCGCCTCAATGGAATAAACTCCGCCGTGCTGCGTCCGTTGGCCAGTCCGATGTCAATACTGGTGTCTTCTTCACCCTTAAATATAATAATTTATTATGCTTTATGAAGAGTATTTGTATAATTATTATACAAACATGTGACTGTAAAGTTTCAATATTGTAACTATGATTACTGCAACGTCTTGACATCCTTGACCTTAAAACACCATAATCTGTTTTTAAACACGGGGTAATAGATAAAATAGCGGTAAATTATACTATTTCGTACATGCGAATGCTAAACTAGCATATCGTTTTAAATATAGGGTCCAACAAAAGTCAATAGTGATGTGTTTGTTTGATCATTTGAGTTTACCACCGTTTATAACTCAACTATTACACACATGTTGTCATATTGCGGCATTCAGATCAACTAATTAACGTTCGTGGGTTTACCAGTACATGCATTCGAGAACTTTTTTTGTGTTTCTGTTTATCACAATTTTACTGTGTATGTCTACAGGAGATTTAAAGCTCCTATCCCAGCCTTGGTGGATTTTAATTCCCAAAATTAAAAATAAAACAAATAAAAATAAACAGCAGTATTTCACAAAAAATCATTATCGGTAGATTTTTTTTTCAATTTCCTTGAAATTCCTCGCTGTCGTTAGAAAAATGTGAAACAAATACACGCGTCCTCTGGACCAGAAAGGATTTTCTGGTTTATAAAAATAACGGAATTCCCTTCGCCGCGCACCTTGCAAGATTTAAAATAACGCCGCACGTTTATAGGTCATTCTAATTTTAGAAAAATGTTTACCAAACAAATCGTTTGAAATGTTTTATATTTATTGCAAAATAAATGTGCTATTACAATTCTATACTGACAGTATTTTAAGTGAGAAAGGTATCAATAATCTAGCATAATGTAACTTGATATACACAAGTCATGCTATGTTTTAATTCTTTGCTGGCATTTTATTTTAAAATGTTTATTTCAACCAAGGCTGGGATGGAAACAAAAAGGGCAACTAATATGTTATATCATTTCTAACCTTAGACTGGTGTACAACTTTGTGTATACATAATAAAATACAAAAAAAAGTGATATTAGTACAGGCACCACATAAGGTTGGTCACCAAACATGCATACACGTGGTTTAGAAACAGACTAGAACATTGACATATAGGGCAACTGCACCACCATTAAAACAGCTTAAGATTTCAAAGATGTATGAATGAACCATGCTTTAGAAAACAAACACAACCTTAGCTCATGCATGACATACATTCGAATTTATATCGGTAGTATGTATATTTTGATAGTATACAAAAACGAAAGCTATGCATATTGAAGAACCTTGCTAAGTAAAATTAATATACAACGTCAAAACGTGCAGACGCATTGCATTGAAGATTTTCTATGCGTTTGGAGGCCTTCAAAGGAATCTTATGAAACGCAGCTATACATCTAGTAGGGAAAAGTATACTTACAATTGCTGACCCGATATCTTTTTTTACCAATAATGTATAACTATTTAACATTTGGAAAAATCACCATACAAAGCCTTGGGAAAATTTGTTACAATTAGATTAAAAGCCTGCCTTATAGTATAATTGTTTGCCAAAAACGCTCTTTACCAGTTTTATTGACCTACGTCCAACATCGACGAACTTAAGTAAACGTTTAGGTATTTGCATTTCTAAGTAAAACAATGACAACTTAAAAAGAGAAGTGACATTGACTGCGCAGACGTTAAATAAAGTACTGTGTTGGTATATAAGTTGATAAAATATCATAAATAAAACGTGTTTTTTTTCTTCAAAATATTGATAAATTGAGACATACCTCTGTTAGCAACCACACACAACATTGGCGACATTTCTGGAGTACCCATTTTCGATTGCACACGCACCCAAGTGCTAGGAGGGCAACACTAATGACAACCGCTGCAACGATAACTGTACCACGATCTTGTCGTTATTGGTGGTGATGATGGTTGCAAAGGTTGCGGTGGTACTAGTTGTTATTGTGGTGGTTTTAGCTTCGGCCATTAACCGTTTTTGCTCATTTAGGTAATCTGTATTGGCACAAAGGATAAGCCGTTCATGTGTAACTCAATGATACTGCAAGTTGTAATTAATAATAAAACAGTTCCATTAGTATTGAAAATATTTAAAAATACTTATAGTCTTGCAAGTATAAACATCCTCTGCTAATTTACCGACACCTCATCTTGCTTTTGTTCACGTAGAGGTTGACTAGATCTTAACCAAAAAATAACTTATGGTAAATAAAACAAATAATTCGCTGTCGTTAATTCGATATTGCATTACACGATTACACTGTTTATACATGAATATAGGGTATTATACTGTAAAATACTTACATCTGCATTCTTGTTCTCGCCCTTCGCTACTGCACGTGTGCGTACCATCAGAGTGTACCATACAGACAGAACGGCAAGGGTAGCACTGACTGTTGCTGGACAGGTAGCTGTCCGTGCCGCATAACAGGCCAGAATCTTCAACCACAATGGGAATATAAATTGAAGAGATGTTTAAAGACAGAATGTTGTAAACAATGTAGATATGTCAAGTTTAAGGGCACCATGACAAAATGGCCCGTACAAAAACCTACACAGAGAACAACACAAAAACACATAGAACACCAAGAAGCAACATACATTTAGAAAAAAACTATTGTTTGTGTTTTTCGGTTGATATGATAATCAAAATATAGTAATACTTGGACAAACTATTTTTTCTGGAAAAAAATAATTATTTTAAGGTAAGACCTTTGTAATGGACAATAAAGGATATACATTTGTATTTTTTATAAAAAAATAAACAAGATTTTTTCATTAAAATGTGATATATATTATGCTTTCATTTTTTCAACCGTGGACAAATCTTTTTAATGCATGTTACCTAAATTAAAGGGAAGTAATTTTACACCTTATTACCTCCCTTAAATATGAATAAAATGAAAATTTTCAATCTTGTTTATAAAATCAAAAAAGCAAAAACTGCGAAAGGTTGTGCGGTGGATCGTCTTAAAATGGCATATATTTAAATATAAAAAAAGGTTTATAAAATCTCTTCCTAGCTACAAATATGTGAATCCATTACAAAGGTCTTACCTTAAGATGAGAATTGACACAGACAATCATGTGATGATAGGAAACAATAATTTATAATAGGATTTATGTTGTAAGCCAACGTAAGAAATATTCGTCCAGAATTAGGTTCAGCAATCCGATTTTAATGTACACAAATGGGTCATACTACAATTCTAACGAGTGTCAATTCTAAACAATGTGAAAGAAAAATAGTTATACTTTTTTAATCAATCCTCAATGTAAGTATAACGACAATATTGATTTTATGAAAGAATGAAACTGAAGATGCATCGAGTAACTGAGAACATACCAAATTGCCGTATCGTCTGCAAGGTCGGGAGATCTGTAATGTCAATTACATGTTCGGCGTCAGTAGCAAGCGACGTGAATGTCGGGAGCATGGGGCTTCCTGGAGTAACATTCACCACGATTGTCTTTATCTTCTTACTCAACAATGGTCCATTGTCGCCGACAACATCAGTGTCAGAAGTCCCGATGATGATTAAGATCTTTGCCAGTGGCCTTGCCACTGTTGGGGGTTCAGAAAAGCATCTCTCGAGCCCTTTGTTCAGGAAAGTTGCCGAAAGCTCCGGTCCATTGGCGTCTGATGGAGCCCGTTCCAATATTGCTTCAATGAAAGACTCTGTTCCGTTGATAACAGAGGCTGTTAGTGCAGTCGTTTCTTTGGATCCTACAACGGTCAGCTGCAGTTGGTCTTCATGCCGAAAACTCTTTATCATACTCACGACTGATTCTCGGTTCCTGACGGTTCTCAAGGCATGTTCGTGAATAAGCACGCAGGCGGCCACTGGAGTAGCGGCGACATCTGACGATTCACCATCTGGAAATATAGAACAATGACACACACATACATAATTATATACCTACGAAAGGGATTAATAGTTTATCAGTAGCCAGACTTCTGCCAAACTTATTATCGTAATGATTGAAATCATATATAAAAATAATGCATTTTCTGTATAAAGCTGTGGTTCTCACTCCTAACGGAACAATCAGTAAAGCTGTAATGTAACAATGCCAATGGTATACACCTATGGCAGTGAAAACCCTCATTTGGTAAGCAATATTACAGTTTTCGGCGCAGCTGTTGAGCCTCGAAAAACACGCAGCTAGTGGATAGATTGTGCATTGGCCAACGACAACTATTGTCAGCGAAATTCATTTTAAAACAAACGCTAGATTAGATCAAACCGTCAGATTTTCTTCGTCGCTTCGTCTCTCGGTTTGAACACCGCTGGAGGAGTTATATTTTTCAAACTCATTTAAATTTCAAATTTTACTTACTAAAATTTCGAGCCGTCTAGTAAAACAGTTCTTGTTTAGACCGTACGCACAACGGAAACGGCCGGAACTGGTAGGCAGCTTACAAAACGTCTTTTGGTACGCAAACCACAACCTTGAGATAAAACTTGTTCAATATTTACCGAGAACTACAACAAATGTCACTTTTTAACTCAAATAACTCAGTACCTCGCCCCAGCACGCATCGCGTGTGAGTATGACTGAAAATTGATCTGTAACAAGAAAAAGTAAAACAGAGGCTGTTTTACAGAGACGGTCTATGTTGAAGCTTGGTGTGATATGAATATTCATGAAGCGTTATGGACAGTGCTTTATGTCATGAAATGTTCACTTGGAGTTCCAAGTGTTATGCTTAGGAGGAGTAATGTTTCTGTCTATTTCAGGTATACTGGGCGTGTACGCAATTTCGACTACTTTTTGCAGTTTGTTCAGTAGCGTATCTAAATAAACACAACATTGACAATGACGTTTTTGTAAGCTAATCCTGGATCCTTCTGACACACTTCTGTGTGGCTGTTATGCTTATTTGTATCACACACAATCGTGATCAACCACCTCTTAAATCTCCATTATTTCAGCTCCAAGTGTACGCAAATATTTGGACACTAAAATCA
>Ga0224511_10003686_pt1 | contig 11204 bp, 9 predicted proteins | sample SF_May12_sed_USG_2_FD_169988 | JGI IMG/M metagenome (GOLD analysis project Ga0224511, IMG submission 169988) | Sediment microbial communities from San Francisco Bay, California, United States - SF_May12_sed_USGS_8_1 | ecosystem: Environmental > Aquatic > Marine > Sediment | place: USA...
CACATGACACGATGTACACATGGCACGATGTACACATGGCACGATGTACACATGGCACGATGTACACATGGCACGATGTACACATGGCACTATGTACACATGACACGATGTACACATGACACGACGTACACATGGCACGATGTACACATGGCACGATGTACACATGGCACTATGTAGACATGGCACGATGTACACATGGCACGATGTACACATGACACGATGTAGACATGACATGATGTAGACATGGCACGATGTTCACATGGCACGATGTACACATGGCACGATGTACACATGGCACGATGTACACATGGCACGATGTACACATGGCACGTTCACAATGCACAGTTTCGTCTTTTTAATTTAGTGAAATGCTATGAAATGCTATTTGTTAATCAGTTCTAAGACTAACTATGCACATAGCGTTAATGTGAAGTGGCATGATATTTAGTTAAAGGAGCTAGATCACAGAAAATTGGGTTGAAAAGTACTTATCTTTAAATATGATTTAGGTAAGAGTCTTAGCAAAGAAATGTGATGTAAAATGGCTGACACTAAAAAAAATTGACTACATATTTAAAAAGATGAAAAATGCATGTAATATAAGGTAAATCCTTTTTGTGTCCGTGGACAAGAAAATGATTTCCCCTCATAATGAATGGTATATTGGAAATGTCCTGGTTTGTGCACATTTTTCTTCAAACCTAGCACATGGTACCTATTGTTTATGCTCTATTACGCAGTTATTCAGACTATTAAGGATAGTTTAGATTTTCCCCATGTTAATGCCCAACCCGTACTCTGGTGACTTTAAGAGTGTACATTAGGCATTGTATTATAGAAATAGATAGTCCTGCATTTGATAGGTGAATATTCTTTAAGACCAACATGCACACAGTCTTTGTGTAAAACAAGCTAAATGAACGCGGATATGCAAGTAGACATCTTATGGCAAACAGACAGTTGCTCAAAACGACACCAAATCGGCAGTCGGTTAATACTTTTTAAACAGACTAGGCACTTAAGTTTAAGATTATTTTTATAGCAAGTCAACCATACTTTTGACGTAATTTAGGACAACCGCTTAAGTTTTTATGCAACATTTAATGCAGTTAATGTAATGGTCACAAATAAAACTAAAATAAACATTTTTGTATATGATAATATCGATTGTACGGCGCCCAGCCGGCATTTTAAGAGATCAGCCTGGCACCGTACGTAGCCCGCCCGATTTTATACGGATGAAACACCTTTATGTGCTTTTAATGTACAGTACAATCCGTGTAAATTAGTTCCTTATAACCGTAAGATAAACTAGTTTCGTGGTAAAAATGGGGAATACAAATCAGTTCCTTATAACCAAATGTTCCTTAAAAGCGGGTTCCTAGTACGTACCTAAACTTCACCGTGGTCGGTATATTGATAAATAAAAATGTTCTACTGTATGATTGTTCCTGCTGCCGGTTTGGCACCGTACAGTGCCGAAGACTCGTACGATACGCGTTAATTTTTTGAGACCAATGCATAAGACACTAGTATTAAATTTTTATTCTACAAAAAGAAGTACCATGAAATAATACGTTTAATCGTATACAGCAAACGCTTTAAAATCATGTTACGTTACTTCTTTCACTAAGCAAGCGTTTTACTATTCATTGCTGATTTTCCGCATAGCGCCGTTAATTCTTTTGCCGTTTTCTGCACATGATGACCTGTTTCATCCCTGGTCTCATATTTTATTTAAATTTTGTAAAGTTTTTGAAAACGCTGTGTTGTTTTTCTTTCAATGGAAAGTCGTGTAACATCTAACAAAGAGTAGTGATTAAAATCTAACATTATTAAAGCATATTAAAGTTTCGTGTATGAAGTTTTTAAGATAATAGTTGTGTAATGATTAACGTAGGATACACATTTGTATTTGTATCATTTAAACAAAAATTCCTCATTTAAATATTGTATGTTTTATGCTTATACTTTTCAAACATATAAAATTATTTTTTAAATGGAAGTTACCTTTATTTGCTTTAATTAAATTAAAGGGAAATAATATTACACAATGTAACCTCCCTTAACTATGACAAGAATGAAAATGTTTAATCTTGTTTATTAACTAAAACAGCAACAAGTGAGAAAAATAACGCGGTGGATCGTCTTAAAGATGCTAGGTCTGTATCTTTATACCCTTATAATCGGTCAAAAATCTTGCAATATGTTAAATATAATGAATTAATTACTATTCCAAAGAAATTGCAATTTCTTTTGACAAATAACAAGATTTTTTGGGACAAAAAAGTAAAACCACAACAACAGCAAAACAAAAAAAAATCAACATAAAAACCCTTGCCGGAGACGGGAATTGAACCCGGGACCTCTCGCACCCAAAGCGGATGCGGTACTTCTGCACCACCGAGTCAACTGAGAGTTACGATTGTTGTCAATCTATTGTTTCGACGCAATGGGTCGAAACGTAACTAAACAAAGCCGAATTTGCGGGCCTTATATTTTCAACAAAGTAATGTTTTCTGAAATATGTTTACATGCATGGGTAACTATATTTGGCAGTTTCGCATATTTACGGGATAAAGTTTCACTGCTAAAATGTGGTTGAAATGTAAAGATGGTAATGTAAAATGTAATGTAAAATGTAAATGTAAGATGAAAACAATTCTGACCTAAAAAAATGCAGGAATATCATCATTAAAATGTCATTTATTTTCAAACCTTATTTTTAAACCTTAATAACATTTAATAACAAACATGGTATTAAATTAGAAGACAACTTCAACATCTTGCCTACAATTCATTGGTTGCCTAAAGTCCACAAAAGACCTTATAAATTCAGATGCATTGTTAATTTCAGGTCTTGTTCCACTAAAGAACTGTCAGTTCGTATGACATTTGTTTTACAAGCTATTAAAACTCATGTAAAAATGTACTGTCATAAAGGTGATGGGAACTCTGGGGTTAACTTATTTTGGTCTATAGATAACTCCCTCGAAGTTATAAATGCAATTAAATCTAAACGTAACATGGTTTCTGAAATCAATATTTTGATTTTTCGACATTCATTTGTATACATCTTTACCACTGCATTTAGTGAAAAAAACTTCTCGGACTTGTTGAAAAAACTTTTGCAAGAGAAAAAACGACTTTTATTGTAGTTAGTAGGAATAAGGCATTTTTCTCTTATTCTAAATATAATAATTGCCTATACTGGTCCTGTGAAGATGTTTGCGATATACTTTGTTTTCTGCTAGATAATTGTCTTATTAAGTTCGGGAATGATATATATAAACAAGTTACAGGTATACCCATGGGAGCTAATTATGCACTTTTGGTGGCTGATCTTTTTCTATTTTGTTATGAGAGTGAATTTATGAAACATCTCTCAAAATCAAATGATTTAAATTTAATTGAAAAGTTTAATACATCTTTTAGATATCTTGATGATTTATGTTCATTAGACAAAAGTTTGTTTCATACTTACATTAAAAATATTTACCCTAAAGAACTTATTCTTCTTCAGTCAAATAATTGTGATGATAAAGCTACATATTTAGACTTATAGATGTTCAAATTAATAATCTCCACTGTACAATCAAAATTTATGACAAGAGAGATGATTTTGATTTCAATATTGTCAACTTCCCTCAGCTTGACGGGGACATTCCCTCAAGTCCATCGTATGGACCTTACCTGTCTCAGCTGATTAGATTTGCTAGTGTATGCACCAGGGTTGAAGATTTTAATGAAAGAAATTCTATCATGTCTCGCAAACTTTAAAAGCAAGGTTTTCTATATCATAATCTTAGAAAAACATTTGGAAATTTTTATAACACTCATTTTGATTAAGTAAAGCAGTTTAATTCTTCTTTGATTGATTGAGGGGGTATCTCGCATCCTTATTTCTATGGGGATTTCCTCAAAAAGATTAGAAAAGTACAATACATAACCAATGGAATAACCTTGCAAAATGCCGTTTCATTGATAGCGCAAGATTTTCTTAACAAAAGATATGATAAAAACATCCTTAAAACACCTGTAAATTAGTTCTGAGTGATAGAACAATAGCAAATGTGCGAGTTCTTTTATAATTCTTAGAAAAAACATCTAAGATATTGTAAAACCACAAAACATTAAGTCAGACATTATTATTGTTGTATGGCAGTATGGGGGCGGCCATCTTGTTGTCTGACGTCATTTAATATGTCAGTGTGCGGAAGCAGGCTTCTGCAATTTGTTATTGTCACGTGATTTTGCCTTTCCCTTGTTCTCCATTTTCTCCATGATTTTTGTTTTAAATTCCAATCAGTCGGGTTTTGGATAGCAGCATAAGCGGTCATGTATTAGTTTTGTTCTTTATATATATATATATATATATATATATATATATATATATATATATATTTGTCAAGAGTTGCATGACTGTTAGTATTTGGCTGTATAATGAATTTTCTTCTCGAAACCTTTTAACGAGGAGAGGGAATGATGTTATGGTTCAACTGTTAACTTTACCGTTCATTATTGATAACAAGTGTCCCCTGTCATGGATCTATGATGAATTTCACAGGCAGAATACTTTTTGTACTAAGGATTTTCTCTTTTTCATCCCTTCTTGATTTTTGATTTTGTATTTATTCCCTTTCCTGTCGTTTTGTTTAATTCCTTTGTGGCCTTGTTAAAAAGAGTGAATGGACATTTTTTTTTCATTTTCTTCTCCAGAAAATGTTGAAAAAGTGTGAGGTTTGCTGCAGCGGAAAACTGGTTTAAACCCCCAATGTTTTTTATTGACCGCACCAAGGCGGTAATTCAACATTTTTTGGAGAAGTCCTTTAAGTAATTGAAAATTGTAAATAAAAAAACCCAGAAAAATCCGAAAAACACAACAAATAGTTATTTCTTAACGTCTGTTGCGTCTTTGTATACTCTGTGTTTTGTTATGTTCTGTGTGTTTTTGTACGGGCCGTTTTGTCATGGTGCCCATAAACTTGACTTGTCCACGTTGTTTACAACATTTTTCTTTGAACATCTCTTCCATTTATATTTATTTTATCACACGAACAAAAATACTTTGGAAAAGGATAGAAATTGAGATTGCAAATATAAGCATTATGTCGTGTAGGTTGTTATTAAATTATTTCCTCCTTAACCAATATTTAGAAGTAAGCGTTTTCAGAATATTGGCACAAATATGTAAAATTGATAATTATGTAAGCGTGAATTCCAAGAAAGGAAACAGAGTAATTAACAAGATAATATAAATTGAAGAGATGTTCAAAAAAAGAATGTTGTAGACAATGTTGATATGTCAAGTTTAAGGGCACCATGACAAAATGGCCCGTACAAAAACTAACAAACAGAACGACACAAAAACACGTGCAACATCATGACGCAAAAGACATTTAGAAAAACTATATTTTTGTGTTTTTCGGAGCAATACGACCAAACAGTGGTAATCACGACAAAACAATCAAATTGAACATACCTGAAACACTTTTGTTTAATTTTGCCTATGTTTTCGTAATTGTAGAGCTCGGAAGGAAGATAATAATTACAGTAGTTCAACCGCATGCAACACTGCTTCCATTCTGCATCATGCCAGTCTGAAAAATGTAAATGTTTTAATATTGACGCACGGATTTTTACAACAAAATGTGGTCGGAAACAGTAAAATAAAAACAATTTGAATTTGGTAAATCTGGCGTAGGGCAAATAATGACGTATGAGGCATAAATTGTACAACGTTTTGGCACGGCCTCTCAATAATGCTATGTGTTAATTACCTTATTTTGCGTGACAACAAGCTCTTTAACCGATACTCAATTTGTCTAAGCCGGTGTCACAAAAAGACATACCGGTAATGTGTGTTATATACGTGTTCAGATTATCAAACTTACGCGCTTAAGGCATAATAGTACTATACATTCTGTCTTTTGGCATTTTACATAAATTACTCATTTACTAACGCAACGTTTATTATTTACATTCTTGAAGTAAATAGAATTGACAATGGCGATTTCGACCCGGACCTCATTTCGCAACACATTATCTGCACCAGGCTATATCATTGTACACAATTCGTAATAAATGTGTTTGTGTTATTGTCATTTTAACGGGTTTAATAAAATTATAGTTTCAAAAACGTTATGATCAGTATTCACAGTAGTCCAATATCAAAAGTTATATTATAGAAAAGTATGTAAACAACAGTCGGAATAATTTTAAATAACTCCTCGAATAAATAAATACAAATACGTTAAAATATACACTGGTTATCTTTCGATTAAAAGAGGTATGTTTTGCACAGATGTATAAGTTTGTAAATCAAGAATAGCACACCGTGTTTCAAAACATACTAAAGAACTATTGCAATTTGCTTATAATGGGCAATGAAAGGTATGATCTACTATATATAATTAAGAAAAGGGACATTAAAACCAAAGTGTCCAAAACAAAGAGCTATTCCTACAGTAGCAAAAGAATCTGAAATAAAATTCCGCTTCAAATAAAGAATTTATAAATACTAAATAAATTTGAGAAACAGTTCAAATACTATTTATTGACATTATAAATATGTATATATAAATTGTTTTTGTTTTCATTGTTGGTTATGTCATAGTTTATAAAAAAAATTGCAAACACGAAAACAAAACTTACTTTGAGAGCACAAATTATCAATGCGATGTGATTGATCCACTGTATGTGTTTTTAGAGTTTGAAAGGTTAGGGTCGCGAGAAACTCGTCCGTAAACATATCTGTTGTCGCGTTGATTGCCAGAGCAAGGTGACTGGCGTTTGCTGCAGAAGAATTCCCCTCAGTCATGTTGTGAAGGAACTCTTGTAAGTGTGCCTCAAGCACACTCATGCCTATGTCACTTCTCCAATGTTCTATGTCTGTATTAGTATTGTTGGACGATTCCGTTTGGTTGTTAGAAACATGTGCGAAGGTATCGTTACTACTAATTAAAAGATCACAGCCAACTAAACTTAAGATGTGCACTCCCAGTACCAGCAGAATCATAACTTGACCGCGGTCTCACAACAGTGTAGGCAAATATCTATACAGCATCGTCAGCTTTCTTATTATTTTTATTTTCAGCAAACGTTACAATCAACTGTATGTCTTATATTTATATAGTATTAGGAACTAAATTATCGACTCTGTCTTAAAGGGCGGGTCATACGGATAGTTTATGGCTGTTAGCGAAGAAATGAATTCGTTTGTAAAACATCTATTTATGAAACGTCACTACATTCTGCGAACTTGCAGGTTTACCTTCATTTATAATTTGCATCCTCGGATTTAATGTACAATTTCAGATAATTATTCATGCAGCATCATCTATCATTTCATATAACTATTTTAATGATGTGAACATAAGTGAGGATTTTGTTACGATCGAGTGCTTATACATGTAGCTTCAACAAACGCATTTCGACCGACATTCTTTAAATGCAGGACAATCTTACAAAGCATGCGTTTTGACTTCCACTGTCGACTAAGTCATATAATATGTATTGGATATTGTTGTGTTTTATTTTTAGCTATCATACAAAATTTAATATTATATTTTGACCTCCAATTTCAATAATGTTGATATACCAACATGCAATACAATTTATTGATGTTTCACTTATTAAACTCCAAGATGTCCACTGTTGATGCATGACGTTCAATACGGCTTAGTGTATAAGGTATATTCTTAGTATATTTAGAGTTATACACGATTGCGTAAAATCGATTGTTTTGGTTAAATGATGACTCATTTCAAATTATTGTTGTGCTTTATGACAGGAAAATGGTACCTTTCAAATGTATACGTTTGTAGAGCCCTTCATGTCCATGCCTTTTTTATGGCTCAATAAGTTAAAGCGCTTGTTACATAAAAGTCCAAATGTTTATCGCGTGCGATAAAATTCTGTCAATACCTGGTAAATAAATGCAAACTTTGGTTAAATTAAAAATTGATAGCGGTCAATAATATTTTATTCGCTTACGTAACTTTACGTTTACGCGATTGTCAGTGAGGCCACACACGGACGGCTGTCTAAGTAGTATGTAGACACCTGTAGTACAAAAGTATTATTATTTCTTATAAACGTTATAAGTTTTTCATAAAACCATATTATCTTAAAAGAAACCGGTCGTTAGGGGGAGGTGCGCCGGGTACGCACATTTCCCCATGGATCCGCCAGTGGTCCGGGAATGTTCCTAAAACCCCTCGTGTGTTCTAATAAGGAGGTATGGGTGATGTTAAAAAAGTGTTCGTTCTTTGTTTAATTCACAAAAACATATAACGTAGTACAGAATTGGCGCAGCCACAAAGGTCATTCGTCCCATGTTAACGTGCTACCCACTCACTGTTCAATACACACGAACTTTCTATCCAGGCTTGTAGTGTTTTCACGTTCACGTAAGTTATTTACGTTTGATCATTAACCATACAAACTATTGTGTTACGTGTGCGTAAAAGGTTATCTTGTATTTATTTTAATTGGGCAGACATTATGAATGTTAAAATAATTAATGTTTAATTATATTTCCATATTACACCGTTATCAGTATACTTTATTAATAAACAAGTACTGGTATGAACAATATCGTTTGGTTTATGTCGTTATTTGAACCGATTTGCATCATTAACAGGCACCGGGAATGTAATATTTAAAATTTTATTGGTAAGTTTAATGCATGAAAAATATTATAAAAAATAATGTGAAATCATTTAATTTTGTTGGCACGAATTTCTGTGCAGTTGAAATGAGTGACATGTTCATGAAAATTATAAATTGTGGACGCTCAAAACACACAAATATTAAAATTAAACTTAAACAAATAGTGGAACCTAAAATGTGTAGATTTTCCTACTCACGAAATATACAAAAGTCCATGTCCACGGAATATAATGATTTCACATTTTATTTAATTTGAGGTTTCGCGGTAATGGTAACGGCACATAACGGCAATGTGAGCCATCATTTAAATTTTAATATTTTATGATACCAATTAAAAAAAATAATGCTATGACAAGTGTACTATAACATACTTGTTTTAAATAGTGGTGTTTATGACACAAATTATTTTTTTCGCCTATAAAGCTAACGTTGTTGGTTATTATCTGCCAGTTAATATGAGGCTAATAATGCAATACAAATATATTAATTAAACTGCGTAGACCTTTACAAATGCTTGTTAATTTTCTTTGTTTACTGTTATTTCACTTGACCCTATTTACCTTGTTTTCATATTAGTATTTTTTTATTATTTATATGAGTAACATTTATATATTTCTGGTATGAAATTGCAATCAAAACAGAACATACAAACCAAATTGTTATGATTTAAATGTTGCGTATAAATATTTATTCTTCAACATGTTCATAACTGCATACATTAAACATAAAGCTAAAAGACCTGACAAACGTCTCGTGTTTTATGGACTCCAAAACAAAACAAGCAACCGCGGCAACGAAGTCAATTTATGCAATATGCGCATAATAATTTCATTTAAAACATTATACTCTATATTTCTTTCATCCACACCTAAACATTCTAAGCGCCCCTACTTTCGTATTTTCTATCTTGGTGGTTGCTTACTAAAACGTTTAGCATTTAAATATGTAAACATTATTGTCGAGTATGTTTTTCTATTAAAATACTCTTCTGAGTATTACTACGGTGTTAGTTTACATATAATAAACTTATATCAACTGTGCCTCGCCAGATTGCTTAATAGTTTTACTGTGAAGAAAATGTAAGAAAAAATGTGCACAGCAAGTGTGCCCAGAAGTGATGACGTTGGTACTGTAATTTGCCTCGTGTTGGCGAACGTTTGACCTATTTTGGAATCCATCTCAACAGTAACGGCAGATTATTCGATCCATCTTTAACAAACAGAACGTATTTTGTCCCAAAAAATGTTTAAAAGCGGTCTACAGCTGCAATAACAAAATGTCATTTTAGTTTTGCTTTTTCAGTTACATTGATTGTGTCAGTAAAAATAATCATAACATATTTTAAAATATATTTTATTAAGTGATTTATACAAAGTTAACTTTAAGAAGTAATTAGGTAAAGAATGAACGTTTGTCAAACGTTCTTAAAAAGCGTTCGCCAATAGTTGGAGTGTGTACGTTTGCAAAACTACTGATATATTCAGAATGTTAAATTATCTTTAAAAATAGTTTTAACTTTGGATGTGCACATTTTTAAAATAAAAAGTACTTTAAAGGTGTAACCAAAGATCGTTGTATGGTTATATTTCACAATTTTCACGATTCAAGTCAATTAGACATAAAATAATTTATAACATTTCAAATTAAGAATTTATACGAAAAAATAAGATAAAATATATAAAACTAAATTTCACAGGATTAATAATAAATTGCACTCATTCTATTACAATTCTCTATAAACATATTCCTCTAAAAAGCATATTTATAATTATTTAAATAAATGGGGAGTACAGCCATGTTAATGTGTTTATATACTATGGATGGCACAAAAAAGAGAACACTCTTATTTCCATTGTGGTCCATGGTAAAAAAACGGACTGGGGTGAATGACTCAGGAAGGCTCATCAAAAACATAATTACTATAAATGAAGAATTAGACATGGGTAAAAAAATACAATCAAATATCACAGGGATAATAATTTTTTTAAATATCACAAAAATAAGTACCGATATCTAGGCTATCACTGTTTACTTAGATATTTCAAATAAGTGCTTTTAAAAGATGTGAGACGTTTTATGTTTTTTAAGATCACACAATGTTTTTTCTTCAAATTTGATCATGACCAAGTGGCTAGGTTTTCTGTTGGTTTCTATGATGGCGCGAGGAAGTGAGGCGAGTTACCAGTGCGCATGTTCATACTATCCCACAAGGACTGTGTATTCCCAGGTTACAAACATTCACTTCTAGAACAAAGTTTAAAGTTAACAAAACCGCAGCTAAGACTATACATGTTTTGATGAAACAAGTTATGTCTTTAAAAAAAACGGCGTCAGATTAAAAACAAGGAAGAAAATATAACACAAGGTTAGGTACTTGTACATAAATCTTACACAGATGACAGAGAACTTAAAATGAATATTGTCAAGTGGACAGCTATTTTGGCCAACTTTGTTAGAAAGTAAGTGATGTCTTCAAATTCCATTAAGGAGGTTTATTACTTGTGTAATGACAAACAGAGGCAGGAAAAACT
>Ga0224511_10003687_pt1 | contig 11203 bp, 9 predicted proteins | sample SF_May12_sed_USG_2_FD_169988 | JGI IMG/M metagenome (GOLD analysis project Ga0224511, IMG submission 169988) | Sediment microbial communities from San Francisco Bay, California, United States - SF_May12_sed_USGS_8_1 | ecosystem: Environmental > Aquatic > Marine > Sediment | place: USA...
ATCGACCAGTTTTGAAGTAATTATTTCAATTCTCGTTTTTTTTCAAAACTGGATGTAACATAGCCGTGAGTGACATGTCATTGTCTCATTTGTTTCAGACATACTGTGGCAGTATCCTCGTGTCTGTCAACCCGTACCACATGTTCAACATCTACGGCCTTGACATGGTCAAACGCTACGAGGGTCAACCCATCGGGTCACTGCCACCGTAAGTCATCAGTACACTCAACACGGCCCTTGGTGGTCTAGGCTTGTGTTCATATAGCACCTAAGGTAAAAAAATAAAAGTGAAATTCCCTTTAGTCCCCCATGTGTTTGCTTTTGCTTATTTGAAGACAATTTACATAAACAATTTACGTAGACTCATACAGAATTGGAACTGCAACCTACATAATAAATAAAATGTGTAATGTTCGCTGATTTTATTGTAATTTAGTGTCAAAGTTTTTCATTAATCAGTTTTTCCATAAGGTGCCTTATGAATATGGCCCCAGATTACATACAAATAAAAACATGCCTGTTTTAGTGTACTCAGGAATGTTACTTGTTGATGCCTTCTGTTTGAACAGGAATATGGGTTTTATTTTTGAGAATACGTCTGATACCCTTGCACTTTGGAATTTTGACCTTATGTAACCGCCATATTGCGAAAAACGCAAGTTGTGAAAACAACTAATTATTTTTAAGTTCTTTCAATTTGTTCAGCAAAAATAAGTTGTTTGGTAAATATGTAATATGAACTAAAATTATCTTTGGAAATATGCAAACCCAAGGCAAAAAAAACTCCTGTTATTAAAAACTTTTGTAAAGACTGCTTGGCATCAAACTTTTCAAGTGCTTTGGTGGGACACATGCCAGGCGCGTAGCTAGCCTATAAAGAATGTGGATTCAAAATAATCTAGGGGGGTCAGGGGGCATGCCCCCCCCCTGAAAATTTTGAAATAAATGGTGCAATTTGGTGCGTTTTGGGGCCTCCGGAGAGCTTTCTTGACCAACGAAAATCCATTTATTTTAGCATAAAAATGGAGATGAAAAGCTTTACTTTTGTTTCGTGTACGATTTAGGCTATATGATTTATAAAAGTATTCAGTGTGGTAATTATCAGATCTGGCGAACGCGGCTGAATTTCAAACCACATTTGTTTACTAAAAAATTTTTTTTGTCAAAATAATGTGGATTCAGCTGCGTACTCGCGTATAGGCAGCTACGCGCCTGCTGAAACCAATGTTATTATCTTTTAAATGTGTTAAATGAAGTAATACAATTTATGGATTATTTGATTATTAGTTCTACTGTTTTAGGATAAGAACTGGTTTTATGTCAGACCCAGAGAAGAATAGATCTTTATTTTAAATGGGGTGTCAAGCTCTGTCGACAATAAACCAACATATTCTATATATAAATGCTTATTTTTGTATTTGCAGTGTTTTGAAAACCTCACTCCTTGGCCATTTGAAAAAGATGCCAACTATTGTCAAAGACCCCTCATGGATGCTAATTCTTCCGTTGATTCACTTGGTGTTTGCCAAATGCCAGCCATTTGCAGAGCTAAAGGAAGACCTCAGGCATGGAGACATCAAACCTGTGTGGTGGGGCATAGATGGCATTAGGTCTGAAGTGGATAAATTCAAGAAGATTTCTTCTAACGAGTTATTGTAAGTATGTTTATGTTCCACGAAAAATTTCGGGGGAGCATAAAGCGCCGTCTTGTCCGTCCGTCCGTCACTCCGTACCTCCCATTCGTGTCCGTTCCATAACTTCTTTATTTGAAGTCAGATTTGAAAATTACTTTACAGAAATGACCACCATGTTAAAACGTCGTGTCGCGCGCAAGATTTAGGTCCATAACTTGAAGGTCAAGGTCACATCATAAACGTTCGGTAAAATCGTGTCCGGATGTTAACTTCGTTATTTGAAGTCGGTTTTCGAATTTTTTTTACAGAAATGATCACCATTTTTAGACAACGTGTCTAGGGCAACATTTGGGTCGCTTCTTGGAAGGTCAAAATCACAGCATGATATTGCAGCAAAATCGTGTTAGGCCCAAAACTTCTTTATTTGAAGTCCTATTTCGAAACTATTCCACTTAAAAGATCACCATATTGAGACGACGTGTCGCGTGAAACATTTGGACTGCTTCCTCGAAGGTCAAGGTATCAGCATGACATTTCAGCAAATTCATGTCCGGCCCATTCCTTTTTTAAAGACAGATTTAACAATTAGTTTACATAATAAAGCACGATGTTGACACGACCTGTCGCGCGCAACATTTGGGTCGCTACCTTTAAGATCAAGGTCACAATATGACTTTTTAGCAAAATAGTTTCCGGCCTATAACATTGTGATTTGAGGTCAAATTTTACAACTATTTGACAGGAATGATAACCATGACCACCATGTCGCTTTTTAAAAAATCTTAAGAAAAATGTTTTCGTATTTCATAAAAAATCACTATTTTCAAGTCAACGGAATGTCTAAAGAGAAACAATGTTGTAATTAAACCGTCTAAAAGCCTTTATTAAACTAGATTTTATTTTCTTAAGATGTATTTACCTATTAAATTTGACAGCTGCATGTGTAATAATGGTATTCTATCTAAAAGGTGAATAATACATGAAGTAAACAATAATCACATTCACTTTTTATTGTATCTCATAATAACATAACAACATCCATGCATAATTCCACAACTTTTCTCCAATCTCCCCCCGCATTTGCTAAAATCCATTGTTCATGTGATAAGGTTTATCACAAACAAGAAGTTCACCTTCCATTGAATATATACTACATGTATGTCAGATTTTCACCTGACAATATATCCCGAATCTATTGGGTTAAAATTAACCATGTAATGGTATAAATTATTATAATTGACAGTTTCTTTCGTGTCTGCATAAATATGTACAAGGACTTACAGCACTGTAACCTTAGGCTGTGGTAATGAAGTGTGTGAATGCTCTGATTTGTATTAGATCACTTCAAGCAGTTGTGACAGCGCTTCAACCACTGTTTGAGATGGACATCTACCTTACAAGAAGCATAGTAGCCAGTTTGAATGTATCTGAACTTGTGTCAGTTTTCAACGAAAACTGGATTCCGATTGAAGTGGCATGTGCAACAACTTTACACTGGATGAAGACAACAAAAGGGAATTGGAGTTTTTGGACGCCACAACAGTTTCCTTTTACTGAGGAAGAGACAGTAATCTTACTTTTATAATATTAATAAAGCACTGCTTGTGCCTTGCGACTAAATGTGTTTGCATGCTACATTTAAAAAACAAAACAAACATAAATATTTGAAAAAAATGACATAAGTTTCTGTTTTGAGGGCTGTTAGTATACATTTATATGCATTATGTTGAATCAGTTAAATAGCCTTAACATATGCCATGGTTTCAAATGTCTCCACGGTCTAGTGGTCAGTTGGTTATGGATGTCTAGGGTAAGAATCCTACAACGGACAAGGGTGTTTCTGTTGGCTTGAGTAGCCGTACTTATTGCATTGCCTTTTACTTTCTATGAAATATTGATCGTCATTAAGCTGGGGCATGTGGGATTTTGCGCATATGCATTATATAACAAAAGAGTTGTTGCACATGAATGTTAAAAATCAGCCCTTTTTAGCTCACCATGGCAAAGAGTGCTCGGGTTGAGCTTTTGAGACGGTCTCTGTCTGTTTTCGTGACTCGTCCGTTGCCATGCATGTGGCGTCAACATTTTGACTGAAAATATTTCTTCTCCAAGTCCAAATGGTTTTTATAGTGCAATTGACGGTGTTCACAATGCTGGAAATCGAAACCACGGACTTTCAATCCTACAAAAGAGCAAATTGCTTTTTATGGGAGTAAAGCGCGGTATTTTATTGCCTTAATAATTTTTATCAAATAAATCTGCAAATACAAATTGAAAAGTCCGTTATGGTAAATAGTCCCACTGTTAGCATTTCTTTTTCAAAATATACCACTTTTCTCATCAAATATCATCTTTGATAATGTGTAATTTTAGCTGGACAAAAAATAAGGTGTTTATCTCTAGAACATTTAAACTTATGTCTACAGGTTCCTTGTCTTCTTGTTTGTGATTGTGTATGACTTGATGTACTCCCGAAGTAATGACATATTGTTCAGATAGTTTTATTCAATGGATCAGAAAGCAGAAATACCACTGCACCCGAGTAATCTTTCATTTAGCAAATAAAAATGGATGAACAAATTGTAGGAGGTAGCTACAGCACTTATTAGTTAATAAAAAAGTGTTAACATGACTTGTCATTGAATGTTGGGAATTTTGTTGGTATAGCCATTATATTTCGCTATGTTTTCCGCTCCAACGTGTAGGTTGATAAAGTTACAAATTGCTCCTAATAGAGAAGGATAATCAGATGTTTATATCATTGGGACAAAGATCCAACCAGAGGTAATTCTATATTGGCACCCATTAAGAATATGACCAAGTCACTACAGCCAGTAAATAATTTCGGTCCTACAATATGTCCGCCCGTCAATCACTTGACAGGCAAACATGGATAAAAAACTTTGAAAAAGAAGTAACTTAACACATTTAATTTCTTTCTATGTGCATCATGCAGCAACTTACAATAATGAAAAAGTGCAAATCTACAAGGCGCAGAACTTCCCTTTTCATCATGAGGTTCTCTACTTAAGATGTTTAAGTTAAAGCTCTAGGATGAAAAATGGGCCCGCTATACGGGTCACATGTTGCATTGAGTTAATAAAGGAAAACCCCATTTGATAAAACTACACATAAATGATCATTTAACGACACTAGCAAATATGTTTTCGGCAGTTTGCATAAGTAGGTCACTGGGTAAACAACAACGGTTTCAAAGAAGTAAAAATTGTTATCCTTGGCTAGATTACTAGGTCGAGGTGACTCATATGAGTCTCCCAGTGCCGTCAAACCCTCATGTTTGCTTGTATTGCACATAACAAGTAAAAGGTCTAAGGCATGCCACCATTTATTAATACTTGACGGCATGTAAGCTTGTGCACAACGGCATTGTTGGCAAAAAAAAACATCGCTACCTTTCATACAATTCCATGTGCGTCATTTTGTGGATAAGCACTTGTAGAAATTGACCAGATAAAAATGCAAATTGGAGATGATTAGGTACGCAAACCACACAATATGCAAATAGTTGTATATGGATTGGTATGGATTGGTATCATGGTTCGCAGACTCTTTTAAAATTAGGATTTTTGTTACAGTTTTATGAGCAATGCAGTGACAAGTAAGATAAACATGGGCCTGACTTTACGTTTATCAGGCCAAATGATGAATGAATGAGCTCACTTGCATTTTTCAAATACTCATATCTACTATTGAATAAACATATAAATATTTTACATGAAGAACATATCAGTACAGAAGGGCACATCTTTTTACAGTGTAGTATACAGCAAGTTTTTCCTGTTTATTTATGAGAAAAGTCAACTACTGTTTGCCTTTTTACAAAACCTAATTAGTCCTTCTATGTTCCTATTTAAGATAGGTATTTAAAGATTTAAAAACTATTTTATTGTTTTCAAATAGGCTGCTGATGAATGTCTCCATCTTGTATTAAAACGTCTTCAAGAACACTTTGGTGAAGGAAAAAGGTAAATTCACATAGTTGTATGCCAAGCAGTGTGTCTTTGTCTTCCGTTGCTTTATGTCATCTGTCATGTCTTCTGCGACAACATTTTTACTTAATAGTTTCCTTAAACAACTTAAATAGTTACTCTTTCAATAGTTTGTCGTTTGTAAGTTGGCATATTTTTCATGTAGTACATATTTAACAAAGTTGTTAAGGGAGTTTCTTTTACATTTCTTATGCGATTGGAATTATAGTTCTCCTATGCAATCTACATGAAAAGTTGATGTGCATGTCACATTTTTGTTTCCATACATCAAGGGTTACTTGTCGTTGAATTCTGTGACCATGCAATGGTGAGAATATAAGCAACGCTCTTCTTTACATTATTATTCACTGTGACAGGGAATGTCAAAAGCTGACAAGTGGCATTCTATGACCTTTTTCGCACGAACAAGAAGAATTCATGAGTACTAAATAGAATTCAGAACGTGTGTTGATCATGTGCTGTTCTCATAGCTACTGCCACACTATTGTCTAATAAGTGTTAAAAACAGCATTACCTTTTAAAATAATTATTTTTATCTGTTCTTTTATTACCGTAGGACTTATTTCAATAACTTAAACACACACTATTCAAGTTAAATATTAACTTTTTTTTTGCATTTTTAGTTTTTCAACATTATTATTTTAGGAACAGTGTGCAATGGAAAATGGCATACATAATAGCCACTGAACTGGCCACTGAAGCGCTCAGTCATTCTCAAAGGCCGTACAAAGTTATTGACAGTGTTCACATTTTTTTACACTGCGTAGCAATCTACAGTGAACAATGTGAAACCTGTGATAGAAAGGAGAAACCCAGTACATGGAAACGCCCAGATCACCAACAGTTACTTGAGAATGTGAGGAACAAATTTCATCGCTGGCTACGAGATAGTTCGAATTGGTTACAGCTTAAGGAAACTTTAAAGGTATTTCTGATTTTTTGTTTAAAATAATATATAACTTTATGTTGATGCTGTGCTTTTCATTAGGCGTAAAAAAATGTTCTTTGTTTCCACTAACATCGCCAAAAAAATTAGGTAGGGTCGGTCGGCATAACTTTTTTCTTCTTATTAACTTTTTTTTCCTTTTTTCAAAGAAAGTTACTTATTTTTATATTGCAAACATGTTCATTTTTGTTATTTTTACTTTAAATGGTTAAAAAAAGCAAGTTAAACACCATTATCTTGATGAATTGTCAACAAAACTGCAATAAATTGAAACAATTCTCAAAAATAGGTTTAATTAGGATTTTTTTCTGAAATTGAGCTGAAAAAAAGTTTAGGGTCGGCATGAAAAATTAGGGTCGGTCGGGTTAGTGGAAACAAACAACTTTTTTTTCTACGCCTTATAGTGTAGTCAAAACATGTTTACCTTAGTAATTTTATTAACGTCTTATTTAAGCTATAACAAGTCCTGTATGTTCAGTAAAACATGTTTTTATTTCATTAAACAACATAGTTGTTAACAGAAGAATATCAAACTCCTCTTATAATAACTTCCTTTTGCTTTGATACAGAACAAGACTAAAATCAATCAATACGGATACATTTGTAAACTGCAAACAAAAAAGGTGCACTGTAGAAAATTCACAAGACAAACATTTTATAACCCTGAAGTTGTAGAGAAAATAATGTAATAAAAATAAAACAAAGTAAAGAACTGAGCACTCAACCCATATTTTATAAAACCAACAACAAGGAAATACTTATACTTCGTTCAAAATAGCCATTTCTGGACAAACGAATTAAGACTTTGGGGTTTTATTTTTTTTAAATCGCCTATGACTGTCAATCTTAAAAATTTTCCACGGACCTAAAGAATTGAAAAATATGGCATTAAGATATGTATACTTCTATAAAACTGAGAAAAAGGATAGTCCCCATGAAGAAAAACCTACATGGGAAAATAGCAGCCTCGGTTTTATTTAAGCTGTTAATCAGTGGTAATGAAAGATGTCACACCACTATGTTATGTTCACTTTTTAAATCATTATTAATGACTCCTACTCGGCAAACCGCAAAAGAAGATGTAAGTACTTGTTAAACTGTCAGAAAAACAGTTTTCAACAAAGTGTGGCCAGTAAATTTGGCTTCTGTTTATTTTTTCACGCATAGCATTGTAATAAGTAAATAGCTTTACTACATTTCTCAAAAACAGATGCCTTGGTGCAAGAGAGTTGGACTGTAGCACATTGGACTCTAGTGCTTGATTTCAAAGTTCGAGTTCCTCTGACAAAGATTTTTGAAATATTTGCTTGAATGTGTTGTTATTGTAGTATTTTTCTATATTTGTCCTAAAACTGTTGTTTGTTATAGAATGTTGCCATCTCTTTTGCAAAGCTATTTTATTAAGCATACTTAACATACTATAACGTTTGTAACCAGTTATAAACGTATTCAGATGATAACCATATTATCTTTAGTCAGTTTTATTGTAATGTAGTTTATACCCCTTAGCTGTGGGACATGGGTTACATCATGGAACTGCAGTCTCCAACAATAGCCAGTGATTGGAATAAGGCCATACAACAACAGCTTCAACAGGAGGTAAGTCAACGTGATTTTTTCTAAAAGGATCTCTACTTCGCTGAAGCATGTTCTCCTAGAAAAAGTGTTATTTTTTCGCAAACATATATTTTTGTTTAAAAATGTTTCTAGGGTATTAAAACCACATAATAATTAAGTATTCATGTCTTCTATTGGTTGATAATTCTTTTGAAACACACATTAATTTCACTGTCTTTCCAAAATCATTGTTACCGTTATTGTTTATTATTTGCATTCTTCCATTAACCATTACATCAATGGTGACTGCTTCAGGTTGGGACTTGGGACTCACTTGTTTTTAAAGTCCGGGGTCTGTGAGCCCCCAAAACGCTTTAATCAAGCTGACCCTAAGTCATCAATAACACAAAATCACTTATAAACATAATCCTTGAGCAAGATTCATTATATGATTTTATTTGACCATGCGCAAACATTAGAGTTGTATACTGCTTTTATCATTTATTTATTTAATGGCTATATGTTGTGTATCATTATTGGAGTCAATTTGTTTGCAAAATGAAAATGTTTGTCATACCGTGTTACAATTAATGTACTTACAAGGCTAATGTCACAGTAATACATAAAGGTACTAGAGCACATACTTTTGCGTTAGAAAGTACTTATCTGAAATATATGTTGGACAAGAGTCTTATTTAAGAAATATGGTGTTGAATGTCTGACTCTTTTAACTATTATGAGAATATAATTAAAATGCATGAAAGCGTTAGAATGAATTAAATCCTTTTTATGTCCACTATATTGAATGGTGGTTTGGAAATTACTCTGGTTTGTGCATTATTTACTTCAAAACTACCTCGTAAACCTAAAGTTTATTCTTTATGACGCAGTTATTTAGATGTTTTGTGATACTTTAAGATTGTTTCCGTCTGTTTGACCAAACTGTTTTTGAGGGCTTTAAAGATGCTATTTTATCTTCTGACAAGAGTTCGAGAGACAGTCAAATATAGTTGTCAATGCATGTTTGAATATAACAAAAACGTTGTTGATAAATTGTGGCACACAATTACCGTCGTTCATATGCGCAAATCACGTAACTACAAAACTTTAACTTTCGAGGAGATAGAAAAAACTTCATAACTTCAATAAAAATGGAAGTAGGAAAATATTTTTTGTCAAAATTATAATCTAAATCATAACATATTTTTTAATCTTGTTCTTGGTTAGGTGGTTACAAACTTTACTAAAAATGTGAGTTACGAGTTGCTACCAGTGGGGGATCTTTCCCGTTCGGAAAATCAGGGAATTCCCCATTTTACTTTCCTGATCCGGAAAAAACTGTCAAAATCTTTCCCGTTCGGGAACTAAAATGATCAATTTTTATATGCCTTAGCATATTGCCTGGCGGATAAATACAAATTAACGGATCGCTAAGACGAATTCACTAGCCAAATCTTAAATGAATTATCTAGGATTTCACCTATTGGATTTTTTAAGTTCCGTAGTTTTTGAGAAATTCGAGTTGGCTCTTGGCTTGCTCAGCCAGGTACATTTGTATTTATACCACTTTCCCGTTTTGGACAGCAGCTTTCCCGAACAGGAAAGTTGTAATTATATTATATCTTCAAGTTCCCTGCAAATAAGCAGGTAAGATCTATAGTTTTTAGCTTTTCGTTTTATTAAAAGTAACATTAGGAAGCATGCCTTTTCTGGTCACAAGTATAAGTGTGTCACGATTTTACCAAGATCTCTTTCATTTTAGCCATTTTATGCGTTATGTAAATACAAACAATGGCTATCATGTACATCAAATAAGTGAACCACCATTTAAACAGGATCTTTCATGCATAACATTTCAAATGATACTTCCATTGATATATTTTCATTTTGTGAAATTCGTAAACGGAAGTCGCGTTCACATGGGCGTCGTCAAAACGGTAATATTAGGCGGCGTAGGTGTGAGTTTCTAACTCTTCAAGAATGTTTAAATTTTCTTAATACCGGTGGAAGGCATCTCCTTCTTAGTTCTATTTCATCGCTGCCGCTGTCCCAACTGAGGCTTTTAGAGCAAGAAGCTGATAAAAGTATTTTAAGAACTGATAAGTTTTATTTATGTGCCATTATTATTCAAAATTATGCTAAACACTACTAACATCCTAGAATACGAAGGCCTGATGAAGTTAAACGTTACTTTCTTAAAATTTCTTTCCTAAATAAAGGGATTGACTATATTAATATTAATTCAATTTTAAAAGATAAAAATGTGGTAAAGTATATTCCACAATACTTTCAAAATAAAGAAATTCCTGAAATTTGTTATTCTTATAAAAAGACACTACGAAATTTTATTTTTAATTATAGTAAGGTAGTTTCTTCATATGCCTCTTCTTCTTCTGTAAATAATTGTGATTGTGTTAATTCTAAGTTCTGTTATAAACCGCATGGCCATTTTATTGCGGGTAACCTACATATTGTTAGACATGCTGAGTTGAGAAATCTGTATAAGAAAGGACCTAAATACTGAATTTCTTCTGATATTGATTTTGACTTATGCAAAAAAGAACTAGCAGATGGTCTGCTTAAATATAGTAAACAATAGTGTAAGAAAAGGCGTTGACGCTAATGTTTTACATCCATGGCTTCTTAAAATTTCACAGTCGTACATAACAGAATATTTTTTTTTGTTTCTAATCCACTGATGGTTCCCAAAAATAAAATTTCTCTTACTTCATCAGTTAATAAAATTTCCTTTTAAAAGGAATGGCTTGCCATGTTGTGAAGATAAGCCAGGCTCTGAGAAAATCGCCCTCAAGTGAAAAAGTAGTATATTTGAATATTTTTAGCTCACCTGAGAAAGTGCTCAGGGTGAGCTATTGTGACCGGCCTTTGTCCGTCGTCCGTCGTCGTCCGTCGTGCGTCGTCCGTAGTGCGTAAACTTTTTTACTTAAACATCTTCTCCTCTGAAACCACTCATTGGATTTTGACCAAACTTCACAGGAATGATCCCTGGATGGTCCCCTACCAAAGTTGTTCAAATGGTTCTGATTGGTTGCATA
>Ga0224511_10003688_pt1 | contig 11202 bp, 10 predicted proteins | sample SF_May12_sed_USG_2_FD_169988 | JGI IMG/M metagenome (GOLD analysis project Ga0224511, IMG submission 169988) | Sediment microbial communities from San Francisco Bay, California, United States - SF_May12_sed_USGS_8_1 | ecosystem: Environmental > Aquatic > Marine > Sediment | place: USA...
TCAGTCTGTTAATAGAACAGGATCAAGTGGGAATGTAGTTAGCACTGTTGTTACTATTAAATTAATATCGGGAGTATTCACCTTTTTTATAGTCCATCCATAGACCATCACTGATGTTTCTTGCACAGACTCTTTTCTCGATGAGAACTTGTGTGCCGGTGAAATGGTTTTCTGTGGTCATTTTTGATATGTCTTTTTTGTTCGGTCATCATCATCGTCATTAGCCTTGTTGTTTCATCCAGTCTAGAATGAAGGCCTCTTCATGAACAAGCCACACTTTTCTGTCTCTTGTCAAGTTTCTCCAGTTTCTGTATGATTTTCCTAGGTCATCTTCCCTTCTCAGTTTTGGCCTTCCTCTCTTTATTTTTGCACTCGGTTTCCAGTCAGTCAGCATTTTCGCCCAGTTATCTTGTTGTTTTGCTACATGTCCTGCCTGTTTCCATCTAGAGTGCTTGATGCTTCCTAGAATGTCGGATAGCTTTGTGTTTTTTTATGGTTATGTTTGGAATTTTTTTTTGCCATGTAACTCCCAACCTGCTTCTTTCCATGTTCATCTGAGTTCCTCGAATTCTCTTTTCGATTACTTTGATGATTGTCCATGTTTCAGATGCATGTATGATTGTTGGAATGACACATTGTTTGAATATCTGCCTCGTGCTTCATTGGAAACATTTCGTCTTTCATATAATTTTGGAGTCGGCGTTTAATCTCTTTGCGTCTTGGTTTCCAGAGGGGCAGACCAACTGGCCGAAATACAGATGGGAATCTAGAAAGTATCCACTCCTTTTGGGCTGAAGAAAAACTGTCGTTTTTTGTTTTATAGAACTGGTATAGAGCCAACCCAGCATGATGCAAAGGAATAACACATTATACCGTGTCACCACCTCCAAAGATGTAGTGTTGGATGAGGCTGCAGCTATGGGAATTCTTCAACATCTTGACAAGGACATGCTCCAGCAGTTAAATGATGGGGATCAAAAGCTGCTTGATCTTGTTAACGATCAGCAACAGGTACGGTACTTCTTTACCCATATGCAAATCAGTACATTTGGCCGTTGTGCATGCAAACATAGCACGCTCATACATCAAATCTCCAAACAAAGCTTATCTTCATACACATGCATTTTGCTTTAGTCCCATAATTTAGGTGACATCAGTTATATCACTCAGCTGAATTCTTGAACTTGTGAATGCTACTCACCCAGCCTCGCCAAATCATGGATAATATATGTACCTCTTCCACCCTCTTACCCATAAGTTCCATATAACGTTGAAATTCCACAGATTTCAACCTATCAGCCTTTGAAGTTCTCCGATCGGGTACCAGCATTTGGCAATTCTCAACAGAGTGTTGTACAGTGTTCCAGTCACAATTTTTTGGCATGATTTTTGCACTTTAGAAAATACTCCGGTTTCTCCGATTGTGGATTGCGCCAATATTGGATTTCTCCTTGTAGATTAAAAGCTTTGATCAGGACAAGGAAATGCTCATAGCCAGCAACAAAAGCTTAGCGGAGTATAACTTAAAGCAACAGCCGGGGATACATCAAGGAAGAGAGATGCTGGCAATCGCCTATGAACGAGCCGCTAAACTGAAGGAGGAATATGACACACTGCGGTCAATGCTAGGTGAATGATTCTATTTGTGGCCGGTGAGCCTCTAGATGGAGAGTACTGACTGCCATTTGACTATTTAACAAAAAGCACTGATTATGGTATGCCTTAGAAAATCAATGTAAAACTAATGGAAGTGTCTAGCAAATGACATTTCATCTGAAGTAAAACCGCACAAGTATCTGCGGGTTGTAGTTTCGGCGACCCAGTACCAGTACATAAACCCAATTTGTTGGGCTAAAGGCAGGTGTGCCCAACCTATGGCTTGAGCCCACAAGCGGCTCCTTGGGCCAAAATTGGAGGCATCCAATGCATTAAACAGTTTTCCCTTTTTACTATCTTCAGACAAAAATTGGATGAACTCACACGATTGTTTTTGTCACAGAAATGAAAGTGTTCTGCCTACCCAAACAAGCTTGTTCCAGCCAAATAATCCAAGTTTAAAAAAATGATTCTCTGACTCCCACATGATGGCACTCTAAAACAGCAGCTCATATTTTGAAAAAGATTGGGCACACCCAGCTTAGGATGTAGGATAATGTAGCACTTGAAGAAAGGCATCCGTATAATCACAGAGGCAAGGATAACTCTCCGAGTTTCCTAAAAAACACAACCAAGAGTCTAAAGTTGGTTTAAATGGCAAATGACTGGAAACAAAATCATGGGTGCAAGCTCTAACCATGCCAATTTGCTACGAGTGTGAGCTCCTCGCATAGGCCCTAGGTCCCATTCATAATCTCGAAAAATCTAGGAAATGCCCAAATAGAACAATTAATGAATTAGCAGAAAAAGGGGTCAATAAAAGCTTTGGACCTGGAACAGGTTTGCTAGTCAGAGTAGCTTCACCCCTACCATATAGTACAGACCCTATGCGCATCACATTGTTACATAGGATAATTTCATATAAGGGGAATATATGTTTATTGCAGATTCTGGTAATGAAAACCAGTCATTAGACACGGCTCACGCCCTTCTACAGGCTAAAGCTGCTCAGAGCGAGGAGAATACTGATGTAAGTAATAACTATATGCATGATCGTATTGTACTAGGTTTATACGTGGTTGTTGATATACTAAACGCCTTGTCAATTAATATAGACTGTAAGGAGCTGCAACAAATGGCTGATTTTACGTTGTATAGCAATGGTGCCTCTTAGTTATTCTATGTATGTCAAACACCCAGTGGATATTGGAATAGTTAAAGGGGCTATGACACGGTCGATGGTAGTCATTCGTTCGGAGTTGTGTTCTTAAAGGGAGGCAACTCCGCATTCATTGCAGCAATAGCGAGTGGTCTTTTTCCACAAACCGAATATCGGTCACGCGAATAACTAGGGCCCAAATGACCCTGATAGAAATAAAATGGGAGCTAATGACTAAAACTTGGTAACCTAGTGATCTTCACCCCCTTATAACATCGAGTAGAACTTAAAATTGAACGTAAGATTGGAGAAAACTTAAGTTATAAGAAGTGCTTTGCTGGTTTTCTCTACCCCTAAATAGAGGCCGTTGCGTTCGGGCCTCTATAATTTCACAATAATGGCACTAACGCTCGCTGACAGAGGTGAAAAACTGCACTCAGAAACCCTATTTCTATATTTTTGTTGAATATTTTCTCTATATAGACTTGTGTAACTACAAGTCTAGTGTGCACCTGCAAGAGGATTTTCCAAAGATCAGCGCGTAAGCCGAGAAATCAACGCAAACGCCAACAGCTCTGTGTTAATTTCCTATCTCGAGGCCAATTCTGGTGCAATAACGTTCTGAAAAGTACACCGCCGATGGCTCTCAGTATGCACCATTGGACAGGGCTATATCTAAGCTTCCATTTGAACCGGGTATTGGGCCCATTTGTTCATGGTGGGCTTCAGAATCTGAAAACGAGTGAAGTCATTTTTGCCCATGTCATAATCCCTTCAACAGACTTCGGAACTCATCCCATGAGTGAAAATATTGGATGGATTTCTGTTTCACGGTCGAGAGTTAGTCACTAGAGAGCCATATGGCTTTCATTAGGCGAATATTTGTCAGGGGCTTTGGTCGATGTATGTCCAGCCCAGGATCCGGAAAAGGAAAAGTAATGTCTCTTAACTAAACTGGTAATAAATTTGATATGAGCTCTAGGGCTAGTATAGTGTTTGTTCCTAAAAAATTGGCAGAGGCGTACAGGATTGTCTGATTTTTTTGACGATGAATTAATTCAATGAATGCAAACAAACTGTGAACCAAATTTTGCATAAACTGTACATTTGACAATTCACCTACATTCGCTTGTTTATCCTGTCAGTTTAAACCATGAGTCTTCTCATCTTTATCAAGTTGCCACCAGCAAACCACTACTGTCTCGCTGTCCCCCACACTCTATCGCACCATGTTGAATTTATCAACCGCAGGCGAATTTGCTTTTGGATCGTTTGACAAAGCCAAGAACAGCTGTAGTTTGTTTTGCTCTTGTAAGACTTGCTTGGTTATATCTTTGTAGAACCTTGGAGACATGTTCCTTAGCAAAGAAATCGACTGTGATACTTTCCTGGAGCAGTACCTAGAACAGCGTACAGATACACATCTGCTCAAAATTAAAGCGGAGAAACTTGGGGAGATGCTACAGAATCCACAAATGCACAACTGGACACCGCCCTCATCCCAACAGACATATCCCTCAAACCCAGTCAATCCTGTTTACGCTAACTTTCTCTCTTCGCAGCCTCCTTCTGCTGCGCCATACCCGATGTACTCGTCAATGCCAAATGCCCAGTCTTATCTTCCCCATGTTTCAAACTGATTTTCCTATCTTGCATGCAAAGAGTTGTCCCCTCAGTTAATAGAGGAGAGAACACCACAGAACACATGGCATCTGTTAAGAATAATTTTTATTATATTTTACAAACCTGAAATCTATTAAAATAGTACTAATTTTCTGTGAAGTTTGGGAGCCCATCCCGCAGACCAGTCAACCATATGTCCCAATAAGTTTTATTCAATAAATTAATTATATGAACACCACCTCTGTGAAATGCACACAGACACAGTAGAGACTGAGTAAATCCTTCTTGTTATAACTAGGCAAACTATATTCATACATCAAATCAATACAAAGTAACTAATCACTATTTGATTTTCTGTCCTCTAAATCGTAGGCAGCAGGACTGTCCTTTATGGCGGGACTCTTTTGAATTTCACTCAAAATTTCACTATCAAAAATAACAGTAATTATATATAATGATACTATTACTGTTAACACCAATCCCATAGGGGATGCAGACCCTTCTGTTTCCAGATGACTTTTCGTCCCATGTGATTGGTCAGAAGTCAGAGATTCTGCATTTCTAGCTTCTGTTCGCCCATGTTTCTTTTTAAATGCATGCAATACATGTTCTCCGTAGTGTTCCTTATAATATGTATCAAAATCATAGTGTTTAGTCCTGCCTGTCACTATAGGACCTCTTCGTTTGTAGTTGCGTGGTCTAAACGAAGTATCAGTAGCATCCTCCACATTCTTGCTGGCTGCCTGACCAGAACGATGATCAGTGGGATTGAACAGGCCTCTATCATATCTTTTGCGATTCAAATGATTTCCAAGCACTTCGTAAGCTTCCGAAATCTCATGGAATTTGTCCACAGAGCCACCTTCAGGATTGGAGTCTGGGTGGTATTTCTTAGACAGTTTGTAGAATGCGGCTTTTATTTGAGCATGAGTTGCCTTAGGAGTCACGCCGAGCACATCATAGAAAAATGTGTGACTGCGAAATTGAGGGAGTGACATGTGCAGAGATTGGCGCATCAATGACTGAGCCACTTTACTGCCGAGGATGCTGACCCGTCGGCGCACAATCATTGAAGACATCATGTCGCGTGGCAAGGCAGCATTTCACCAAGTCCTACAAACCAAAGTTTGGAACATATATAGGCTTTCTCGCAGTTGAATAAATCATAAACTAATTTTTGCCCGGCTGACTTGTCTGCACTGCGGGGCCATTATTAGACCCGATCTGAAAACTGCGTAGTGGGAAGAGACTGTTGGCAACACAAAAATTATGTTTGTGACACACAGCAACACTAATGACTCTAGTCTAGATGAATACATATATATCAGCCAGGGGTGACTGTGTTACTCATAAGTTTCAGAGTGAACCTGTTATGTGGCACAAGCCAATCAATCAGTGTGTCACTCATTGCCGAGCGAGTGCCACTGTCGGTATCAGTGTCTCAGGTGAATGTGTTTCTCAGTATCTCTGTGGTGTATACTCATCACTGAAGTGGACAAAACTATGAGTATGACCCAATCACCCATACTTACAGTTACGCTTACAGGTGCAAACTTTTCACCTGTAAGTCACTAAGTGTAAGCTGCTAAATGTAAGTAAGTGTCACTGTGACTCTGCAGCAAACTGCAAGTCACAGAGTTACTGTTAATAATATAAATGTTGTTGTCATTTACTACATGACTGATTTAGTTAGATACTCAGTCCAGTTGATGAGTCAGTTAGTCGGTCACTGTCAGTGAGACTCCCTGGCTGACTCGGCCAATCGCCGAGTGACATTGATTGACAGTCAGCGAGTGACTACGTGAATCACACTCACTGACTCGCTCAGTCACTCACCGACCGTCACTGGCAGTGTCAGCGTCAACTCAAAGTCTAAGTCAATGATTGACTTTGAGTTGACGCTGACACTGATTCACTCAGTGATTGACTCAATCACTGAGTCAGTGACTGTGAGTGAATCAGAATGAGACTGATTGATTGAATAATCAATGAAGGTCACTCGGTGCTTGGAGGCAAGTTGGTGCATTGTTGTGCACTGCAAATCAGTGTGTTGCACTCTCTATCACGTATAATGGTGACACTGAAAACAACTACCAGCAAATGATGGAGCAAAACTGGCTTCCAACAGGTTACAACTACTGAACTAGCAGAGTTCCATGACGGACTTCCGACTCAGTTTAGACAGGCACAGGGCCTAGTCCATGGTACTAGGGCTGTATCGGTGTAGAGCCCTTCGAGGTAAAGACTCTGAAGAGAACCAATCACGGACGACCTGAAAATGTTTCTAACCAATCGGGCCGGCCGAATAAATGCCTGGTGCGACCAACGGGATAATAGAAGGATAAAAAAAGGATCTTGTCTAGCAACCACACATAGCTCTTGCCTTGGCTTGTAAGCTCTGGAAAATATAGCAAACAATCTAAACTGGACTTACGTTTGTAAGGTAAGACTGTGACAAGCTTCACTGTGCAGTAATGAAGTCTCTCCAGTTTCTCGAATATCATAGAAGTTGGCATGGATGTTGGTGTTAATCTAAATGTAATACTAGCTGCCATGAATGATGAACCTGTCCAGGTTGTATTTTTGTCTAAATCAGTGCCCAGACTGCTAGGAAGATGAATTCACCGATAAACTAGTGACTGTAAGTTTTCTAAAAATTAGTTTTACTATTTCGGACCATTGATGCTGATGGTGCGTTGCGGCTTTCTGTTGTGTAGAACAACTGGATAGCAAGCCACTCAGGCTGGGGCCCAAAACATTTCGTTTGAAATTCACCTTATCTATTTGCCAGTCCATTGGAATTATTCTGACAATGATATAATTACTTAGCGATGTGATCCAAGTGCATGGAGCCTGATTTGCAGATCTGGTTGCCATTACCTGAGGGGTACCCGCGCCCAGTGCGACTAGGTTAAGAAATTGACCTATTCACACTTTGCATGACTGGTCTAACAAGGCTTTTCTATCAGAATTTACTTGATCAACATATAGCACTATGAGCTAATGGGAGAGGGCTTCAATCTTGTGGACCATTTTGTAAACAAGGCTTTGAGAAAATAATGCTATCCAGGAAAATACATAATCACATCCTAGCCTAATGAGTCAAACTAGGCCACACGTTGAATTCAAGTTATGAACATCTTTGTGCTACGCGGTTTGCAGAAAATCCCTGATATTATGAACAAAAAGTTTCTTCAGCATGGTCTTGTTAATTAAGCCCGCAGTTCCCTAACGATTATTGGATTGAGGCACAAATGAAATACTACTTATATCTTTGCCTGTTAGGGCTGCGGTAGATCAGTCAATGAAAGCGCAGAGTTGCAATCTAAGGGCTGCAAGTTTGCTTTCCAGTGACAGCAAGGGTTTTCCTCTGTATGGGCCTCACTTGAATATCCTATTGTGGTTTCGGATCAACCTGGTATAAACTATGGAGGTTCCAACCAGTAGATCAGGGCCAAACTCACTCCATGATTGTCAAGGATCAACCTCTCCATTTTTGTGAAAGAGTAGAGGCGTTCTCAGCAGATGATGTAGAAAAATATGGCTTAGATGCACCAACCCGCAACCTCCCAGGACAATTATCTCAGTTTGGTAGTACCACAAAACTGAATTGGCATATACCCTGATAGAGCGGAGCTGGCCCTGTTTATAGTCATGTTTCTGACCTTGCAGCTGCACCATTATCTCTCACAAAGGGACTGATGCCATCCATACTTTCCTAATATGAACTTACACTCACCATTTATACATCGTAGATATTTCTAATCTGTGCGGGTAAGATTGCCGATATACCATCATGTTACTGAAAGCTTTGACTGGAGATCTGACGCTAACAAGTCTACTACCGTGCAATCTCAAGTCTACTACCAAAGAGTGAGTGTGAAATAACCCTCCTCCCATACAGCTCTTCTACCATACTCCCACCTAAATGTGTTCAAATATATTTCAGACCCAACCGTCTTTATGCTAACTATGTCATCTACTCAGTATTGGTAACATCACTCCAATGCATTGACTTGTCTGTATTTTTGTATTGCCATGTTCCAGCGAAATCCGAGCTTATTTCCTGAACTCGTACCATCTGAATGAGACTGTCTTTACTGGATTGAAAAGTAAGTTGGAATGTTGGAACTTACATGTGATATCTTATTTTAGCTCACAAGCTATACCTGCGCCTGAGGTTTATGTGATTAGAATTTTTGCCAATCTGAATTTCTATGCTCTTGTCTAGGCACTATTGGTCTTGCGTAATCACGTTTGCCACGCAATACACATATAATAGTGATTATGATTATAAACAATCTCAAAATCAATACATATATGGGTGGTGTATTGTAGGTGAGACAGTGCTATATAAAGCGCCAGACAGATTGAGGCTGCCCCTAGTCTTTTACTATGCTCACACTGCTGTGGTGTATATGAACAAACTCATGCTAGCTGGCCTAATTCAGGTAAATCATATGTATCTCTCACATCCCGTCATGTTGCCATTGTCAATTTTTTATCATCGCGCGGCCCCATCTGTGAGTTAGGCAAAACGAGGTGACTATGATTTATTTATATTGAGTTTAATTTTTTAGTGCGGCAACTGATATTTTATCTTCGGCTTGATTTGATAATTTGATTTTACATGGATAAGTTAGGTTATTTTAACGTCAAAGGGGTTATCCCGCTGTCATTGGCCGACATGCTTGTGGAGTTGTCTTTTTTTAAAGGACTCAGCTCCGCATTTATTGTAGTGATCGCAATTATGACTTTTTGCAATATAAATCCTCGTAACTCTTCTGACTGTGGTTTTAATCGAAAGAATGGTCTCCATTTTCTCGGAAGATGAAGTAGAACTCGAAATTGAAGGAATTACCGGTATTAGGGAGAAATTAAGTTTTGGTTTTTTTTCCTTGCCCTATAAATAAAAGCCCTTTTTCTATATTTTTGTCGCACATTTTCTCTGTTTAGACTTGTGTAACTACAAGTCGTGAATGCAGCTGCCTGGATTTGTGCCAAACAACAGCGTCTAGAAATCATTATGAACATAAACTGCTCTGTGTATGTTTTCTATCGTGAGACAAATGTTGTTCCTTCGAGGGCCTGGAAGGTGCATCAGTAGGGCTCTAAGTATGTGCATTGGATAAGGCTCTATCGAAGCTCCCATTTGAGCTAGGTTTTGAGGCCATTTGTTCGTGGTAGGCTGCAGAATCTATAAACACGCGAAGACACATTTTGTTGCATTGACACTGTTCCAAAGTTGCAGAGCTGTAACGGTAAAGGCTTAATCTCCAGCCAAATTTTCTGTAATTTATCAGATGTATATACATTTTCAGCCAGAGGATAGAATCAATCTGGAATTTGAGAAGATGTTTGAAACAGGAGTTGATGAGATGTCTTGGGATGATACAGTGAGTGTTTTCATCAGTCTTTTACATGGCTTATACTCGGGCATTAGTCGACTATAATCACCTCTTTAACAATCAGCAATAATCCCTCCGCCCGATGAATGGCGATTGACCTTGCATCAGATATTCGGGAAGGCCTCTTGAATATGCGATGTGTGTCGAACAACTCCCAGTTGTTAGCATAGTTAACAGACAGGCCCTCTGTGAAATTGTAAAGCTATTGAATCGCAAAAAACATCACAAACATAAAAAATGTTGAATGAATATCTGCTTGAGTCCGTATCAGATATAGAGGCATATTTGTCAAGCGACTCAGCCAACTGAATGGTTGGATGTAAATCGAATATCTCCAGGGTTGGCGATCTTATACCTGTGTAAAAAGCAACCTGAGGTATCAGTGATCTGTGAAGGCAACTTTCTTCCATTTGTTGATATCAAGTGCCTTTGTATTCTTCATAGTTATTCTATATTTTTAAGTTGCAGAGTTCGTAGTATCAATTTGTAATGAGTAAATACAGAGTTACTGGTTTAGTTTTAAAAAGTAATGAAAAGACATATTCCTTACAATTTTGGAGTTTTTTCATATCCCGCAATTTAATTCTTTCATTCTAATTGTCTCCAATCTCTCACTCGTGTGTACGCACTATCAAAGTCTCCTTTTGTGAAAATTTGGAGTTGCACACCCTCATAATGGCGTGCCCGTTGGGTTTGGGAGTTTAGTGTGAGAATGCAAAACTCCATACCCATATACGCATCGCACACATATGCGCTTGGTAAGTTTTATCCTCAAGTGAGCCTAGTGCAATTTTCACACAATAAGATGCCAATCACGCTCCAGAAACCAGTTCACAAGTAAGTCAAGCTTTCTACCACACATATATCACACTCGCTGCACTCATTGGAAACAATCTCCCTCAGCCAGTAAATGAGTCCGGGGTGAAGACAAGGTGTGACAGAAATATTCTCTGACCTTGGCATTCTACATAGCACTCATCATGACATCATGACTGCGATAGCAATCGACCACGCCAGTTCAGAATTGAAATCTAACAAGTTTATCACTTAGACCCCACAGTCCTGCGTTGACTAAAAAGGGTTTGTTCTCTTTTACCTTTCGCTAGAGCACCTAGGTGGCCTTCTCGTTTTCTCCCAGTCACTATAGTTACTACAGCTTAGAGCCCAGGGAAATTCATGATAGAGCCCTTCGAAGAAGACTATCGCAGCGCTAGTACTTAAAGCGCTCGTTTGGAAACTCCATTTACAGACTGTGCCAGATATGTTCCTTAAAGCTTCAAGCAAGCTGCCCGGGTAGGTTTTACTGAGGTCCACGGCGAGTAGAACAAGATAACATTAATGGGGCCTGTGACCGTTTAGAGGATCTTACCGGTTTTGCTAATGGTTAAGAGTCGTCTCGGAAATCTTTTTCGTCCC
>Ga0224511_10003689_pt1 | contig 11201 bp, 10 predicted proteins | sample SF_May12_sed_USG_2_FD_169988 | JGI IMG/M metagenome (GOLD analysis project Ga0224511, IMG submission 169988) | Sediment microbial communities from San Francisco Bay, California, United States - SF_May12_sed_USGS_8_1 | ecosystem: Environmental > Aquatic > Marine > Sediment | place: USA...
GTAACCCAATGCTCATGAGCAAAATTTGATTTTTCGAATAAAGGCCCTTTACCAAGCAAATAAATAAGTAACATGATAAAGAGTTTAGAACTCTCCCCATAGAGTTATCCTTCTCTCCATATAGAGAATAATTCTATAGGGAGAGTTCTATATTCTTTATTATTTTACTTGATTTTTAATAAGAAAAATAAACTTTGCTCATGCATGAACAGTGGGTTACCATAGAGGTATACTCATCTTTAAAGAGGGAAATAAAACTCCATGGCTCACTTTCTAACCTTGATAAGATCCTTTTTATCTTGGTGCCTCGCCCATATCAGTGATAAAATCCATAAACCCAAACAGGAGACAATAGTACTGAATACAGCTGCATTCTCTCCCAAGTTCTTAAACTTTTGGAAAACGGTAGCAAAGTTTATCGTATTTGGTGGCACAACTATATCACCTCCGAATGACGTTAGATGAGTACATAGACACTTGGTACCGCCCCACCAAGTGATGTTGGAAACCTGGAAAGTTATCATGGATGTTAGATAAGATAACAACCAATTGTTTTACATGGATGATGTCACAAAGCCAGTAGGTCGTTTTCAGGATGATCCATGGTTTGCCCCATAGTTTTGAGACTCTATGAGTGGGTACGTCACGATATCAATCTGATGCGGAGAAAACTCATAAAGTGACAAACAAACTTGGAACCGAACCATTCCTGGGTCACCAAGTCCAAAGCCAAATGGGTTAGCCACTAAGCAACTGGTTCTCCCTGTTTTAGCCATATATCGTGGTTCTCAATGGATTTGATTGGATGAAAATACACCAACACCAACCATTAATTGAAGCAGGTCATCGTACTAGCCTACTAGGCCTATTCTCGTAACCTCAATTTGTTTCAGATTGCGATGATAGAGTGAAACCAGAGATACCTAGTAAAATGAAAGGCCCATGAAATCTAACTCACGCTGCAACCATCGCTGGCCCAGGTTTCAGTAGTTGTGTTCCAGTACTTGCAGCCGGACACGAAAACTGAATAATCGTATGTGTGATTCTTTTCAATCACCTCCCCAGTCTCATACTTTGTTCCTACAATGAGTCAATCGAATTGGCATGGCAAATTAAACTGTTAATCGTGTGGAAGGCAGACTAGGCTGTTGCAGTGATCTGAAAAAAAGGTGTAGATTATGCATTTAAAGCAGTCTTTACTGGTATGGAATTTGGTAAAGTGCTAGGTATACCTGTTACCCGGGGGCAGTGTCAAAATGTTGGAGCGGGTCATGGGGAGTTGTCTGGAAGAAGCGCGGCTCGAAACAACGCCTAACCCATAAATTTCACCTGATGACCTGCATATCGAACAATGGATGGATGGCTACCACTGTATGCATACTCCTTCTGGTTTATAAAAAGTCGTTAGGTGCATTCGCGTACTTGGATTCGGATGGATTTCGGTCGCGAAATCTGCTAAATTGTGCAACCGGAAAGCGCGATTCAAAAAAGCATCTTTTACTGTCGGTCGCAATCTGCGACCGAATCACACGAACAGAATTCCGCGACCGAATGTAGGCGGTAGCCCAGTAGTTTAGGCAAATGCCAAGGTTACCGCAAACAGGCTTGATTACTCTGTTGAGATAAAGAATCGCGAACGATCATTCAGCTCTAATGATGAGTTAAAGTTGGGAGAGAACAACTCTGATCCGATCAAAGTCCATCCTGAACTCAACAGCGTTTCCTCACCGCGACTGAGTGTTCGAGTGCTCCCGACCGAAATGTTTCCAAAAATTTTGGTCGCGAGCACGCGAATGTACCTAGTAGTCAAGCTCAACCTGCCCCCATGAGACATCAACAATATTGGTCGACCAATAGTTTTCATTATATGCCTTTTACAGCGTAGTTTTGCACTTGACCCTGTAAATCAACCAAGCTAACATTCAATGATTACTCTATATGCAAAGAATGACTCAGTCAGTGGGTAAATCACTGAGTTAGTCAGTCAAACTCCGAGTGATTCAGCTCAAGTCAGTCAGTCATTGAGTCTAACCCCTCATTAGTCACCGCTCCATATATGTAATTTTTTGTCGACTAAAGAAATTATTGTCATCCGATTAGTGCTGAGTTGTTTCAGGACCACATGCTGGCAGATGAAAGCTATGTGCGAACTGCCACTGGAAATTTAACTACCAAGCAGCTTGATGCCGACTACGTAGCTCCCATTTTCGGCGGACAATTCTTGAGGAGGGAAGAATGTATGCCTGAGCGTTTCCTGTTGGGTAGTGTTGGTGGTTAGGTTGTAGATCCACCGATCGTCTACTATTGGTATCCTCGCTGTATAGTTATAGTTGGTCGTGTTTGGAAAGAACTCGATGCCCCAGTAAACCTATAAGAAGATAAGACAAATAAATACTTGGTGGACTTGAGACTTGTGAGAAAAGCTAAAAATAAAATTTATTCATTCATTTACTTCCTGTTTTTTTTGGCCAGTTAGCCATTCTATTTAACGGATCTCCTTTAATCGAGATCTGGCTCAATGGCTAAAGCCCTTGGCTTGAAATCGAAGGATGCTGGGTTCAAGTCCTAGTCATGCTGAGCGCCTACTGTGAAAATGAGCTCTACCCCTCAACAAACCCAAAGTGTCGGCCACACGATGCGAATTTGCGAAAAAATCACGGGAATTTTCCTTATAACGTTGCGCGAAAAATCGCTCTACGAATTTGCGAAACTGGCAGTTTTAGCATGGTGAATAAAATCACAAATTGTACTTACAAGGTACCAGGTGATTAGCTCAATCACTTCTAAGTACACAAAATACACAGTCAGCATGGCCAACTAAGTTCAACTTGAAAACTTATTAATTTTGAGCAAGTTTGGGAGCAGTCATCATCGCAGAGCAAGAAACAATCACAACACATATGAGAACCAGAGCAGGTGATTATAAAATCAAATCTGCCTGGATTTATTTGCGAATAACGACTAGTTGAGATTGACTACGAACAAAAGCCCCGTGTACAAATTTTATATAACGACAGTTTGACCGGAAATTGAATCCCGATACAGCATCAACTACGCAGTTCCATTGGCCGCGATAATTTGACTGCAGGGAAACTCTTGATCAGTATTTCGCGAATGGGGATCGCAATCGTGGGGCTAGGGACGCGAATTGCGAATTTGTTGTCGAAAAATTTGCCATTGGGAGCTCACTCAATAGGATGGTCAAGCGCTCGAGTAGAGAAAATACCTCATGACAACAAAACCGTACAGTGTGCTTACCTGATAGATATCATCTTCATTGTGGGGGAATATCATTACATGCACAGATGAGTCATTGATACCGATCGGTATCTTATGGTACTGAATGTAATCATCGCTGATGCTTGTGTACATGGTGAAGGCTGTGGCATTTGGTGGCTGGCTCAAACCTGGCAAATGAAACAAGCGGAATTCAGACAGGCAGATTATTGTGATTAATAAAGACCACAAAAGTTTAACTGGGAGGTTGTGAATGATGACACGGCAATCCTGTGATTTGTAGGAGTTCCCTTTAGAGACACCTCTTATCCTCGCTTCAAATGGCCGAATCTAGAGGTGCACCTCCCAGCACACCGCGCTAAACTTTAAAGGCGGTGTCCAGGCAGGTTGAAGCTCGCGTTTTGATATGGTTTTAGAGGAAAATTACATATTGTTATGCGGAGTTGTCCTCCCTTGCCAGTCTTTGCTGAGTTATTCGCGCTAGGAATGATATAGTGAAAAGAGAGGACAACTCCGAATTCAGTGATGGTCCATGCCACGCCGACACTGGCAAAAACTAGCACCTAGCCCGACAGCTTTCATCATAACGGCGAAGACATCATACAAAAAAAGCTCTGGAGCAAGACATGCAGTAAGTGTTCATTAGACAGAAAGCTCTTAATGACCGGATCAAACCTTTAATATCGAGCACAATAGGCTCAGTCATGTTTGAGACAGTGATGGTTGAACCGTTAGCTGATGTGTGCTCAATCGTCATGGCACCGGCGATGGATGCAGATGAAGAGTCCCAGCTATATGGATTATCAGTAGCCGCGAAGAACTTAGTATTCTGAGTCTCATTACCACCCCCAGTCTCACCAGATGGCATAGCAAATCCACCGACTTTAGACTCCATCACCATGGGACCTGTTGATACGGGAACAAAGGTAGTGAAAATCATGTTTGTTTTTCGGCATCCAGGATATGATTTGGGACACTTTGGATTTGACTGAAACTTACAATTCAATGCAGAGGAATCCTTATGGTCATGTGAAACGCGTATTTCCATTACGTATATGGCGCGGAGAAGTAACCATCAACGTTTGCATCTTAACCTCTCTATTGTTAATTTATACACTCTTTTACTCGCTTGAATGTAGGTAGAGATATAATAGTGAGATAGCTCAATGGTAGAGTGCGGGGTTCAAAACTTGGTTGTGTTGGGCTCCCATTGCAAGTTCTGTATGAGGTCCTCACTTGAATCCTTGACTGGTCGGCTCGTAGTCATTGATACTACGTCGTAACTTGTAGAAGCCACCAATATCTAACCCGGCAGCTTCACCATATTGGCGAAGACATTAAACAAGAAAAAAATGTAGGTGCGATAATAGGTAAGTTGTAGATACCTGAAGCATTGGCAGGAGACTTGGCCAGGCTGACAGACAGCTTTGGTGAGTCCATACTAATAGGCTCTCCATCATCTTTGCCCAGCAACACATCGCTGACACCACTGGCAGCACCGAGAGACTTGGTGGCTATAGTCTTGGTCTATAAACAACAAACACGATCATAACCCATGACCAAGAACATAAAGGATCTCGCAATACACACACTCACCTCTCGCCTTTGTCACCGTTCATGGTTGGATGGCATTGCACTGAGGTAGTTTACAATAGTTTACCAAGGAAAAGCCACGCCAGCACTGGAAAGTAAACTCACAATCTTTGTTTACCAATCCGCGTTTTACCGACTGAATTAGCCCGCTCCCCTACTAAATTGTATTTGTGGCAAATCTCCGTTGATCATCACCCCACTCATCACTCAGTTATCTATGTGTGATACATGGATTTACCTGCTGTCTCTGCGCAGCAATGGCTCGCTCTCTTTCAGCCTTAGCCTCAGCTAAAATCTCGGCCCTGTCATCTGGGTGAGCGTATGTGATCAATTCCTCCAGCTGCAAAAGAGTCTGGAATAGCACAGTGGTAGAGCCCTGGGCTCCCAATCCCTGCAAGATTTTCGCATCCAAATGCTAATCCTAGCTCAAAACTGAAACAAACCCTATTTTCATACATCTCTGAAGCTCGAGGTGAATTGGCTACAAAGTTATTTCGCCACTCCAAAAGAAAATACATTTAAAATCTTAATAGGGCATGAGGGCACTAAAAAATAAATATTCCAGATTCGATTCAAGTCATGAGCGATAACAGGAAAGCCCAGTGGAAGAGCTTGGGACTCACAATCATAAGAGCGTGCCTGGGTTTAAATCCCCAACATGGCGAGCTCCCGTTGTGAGAATGAGCTCATATAATTCCTGGCTCCTTTCACTGCAACAGGTCTTAGACTTAGGGGGTCCTTTGAATAGGGTGGCCAATTACCCGAGTAGATCAATAAAAAATGATATTTTACCTCAGCATCTGTGAAGTACTCATAGAGATCTTTGTCCACAGTCGGATCATTATCCCATTCATCAAACTCTTCCTCTATGGCTGCAGTCTCATTATCCGATGGACCATTAAACTGCGGGGATGTATCAGTCACTAAAATCACCACACAGTTAGTTGTAGAGGGGTGTTGTATTGGCCTCTGAGCTCGAACCTCACCAATATAGCTCTAGTCACAGCAAATAGAGAGGTAATGTTGCTGATTTTGGTTTCATGTTGTGACTACATACTGCACGTCAGAGGCCAGGATAGCTCAGTTGGTAAAAATACCTGATTTGCTATCTACAGATCGCAGGTTCGAGTCCCACTACCGGCGGAGTGTTTTTCTGGTATTGTCCATTAGCTACCCCCCCCCCACTCCAAATTGCTAGTGTGGGTTCGAATCACCATGGTAAAAAGATGGAGGTCTCAACCAGCAGATAATGGTAAAAAAAACTTCTTGGTTGTTAAAGATCCACCACTCCCTACTTGTTAAAAGAAGCCCAATTCTCGGCGGGCAAACTGACTTAGGTTGGTTGACGCCGAACCTGGAGTGATGAAACTGTTTTGCAGTTTTGCCATACGCGAGAAGACTCACAACCGAATTTTCTGGATGGCGTGTGGATTAAAAGTCTCATGTACTGCAGTGACCCTAAAGTCTACACAATCTTATCATGCACTTGTTGCGAGGAGGTGTTCTAGCAATCCCCTCAGCACAGCCTTCTTGAAGATGCACAATCCAGTTGGACAGGCCATAGGCTCGCTCATAGGCTCAAATCAAAAAGCTAACATAAAAACAGATGCAAACCTTTAGACTGATCTTTATTTTTCACAGATCGGGATGAGTAGACCGCTCCAGGGATCGGCTCTTCCACGCCATGCTCTGGCAGAAGATTACTGACAGCGTTCACCATTGCTACAGAAAAATATTGCCCTAGCATGAATACAAAATAATAAATTATGAGTGGTTGTTGGTATTTCGTTGGTTATGTCATAATATTACCAGTGGATGACCAAATGAACAGATTCTACCGAACCTGTAGCTACCCTATAGGCATAAGAGGTAGCCATTTTAATCACCAGTCATATTGTCTCTAAATTTATCTTCCTTAACTCTATAGAGGAGCTGAACGCTACTCGCTCGAACGATCACCACTCAAGCCATCAGAAACAAGCATTGGCAGCCCATATTAACAAAATAAGGTGGTGGAAAACAAACCAACAGCCACATTGTGCGACGTGGACATATAGACATTTGCCAAATGACACTACCGGTAGGGTTGTCGGAAAACGTAAGTTTAGTGGGGAAAGACCCGGAGACTCGAGGGAGCGATTTAAAACGAACAAAGGAGATATGTAGACTAGAATAATGTAATTTGTAATCGTAACGTGTTAGTAATTGACCCAATCGGCTCTTCTACTGCTTTGCTCGCCCATCCGGCAAGTCAACAAAGGTACTCACATCCACCAACTTTGGTAAGCTTGCCCAGAGGTTGAGCTGAGAATGACCCAGTTGTGCCACCTACGCTTTCCAATGCTCCAGCTGCCGTGGTCTAAAAACAAAAGCGTCTACCTCAGTCATTTCGGGCAATCAGACAAAAATATTCAAATAGGACTTTTTCACGCAATCCTTCAGAAAAACTTGTGCTCTTTCACATGAGCCATGAACCAACATGACTGCTGTCAGAACATAAAAAAGCTCGGATCGAATTCTATATAGTCTATAGAAAAACCTAAAGTTACTGACAATGTAAGCTTAACTAGTGTTAGTAAACTTTGCATTCGAGTGATCGGGTTTTGGCGTCTGAAATGAGATTTCTTGCGCATTCTCAATTTTACTGCTCGAAAGTGGGGCCGAAAAGTGCATTTTTACAAACCATATCTGCGTCTGAAAGTGAATTCGATAACGCGAACAGTATTCTGTGCCCGAAAGTGGGCGTGCTAGTTTATAAATTGTCAAGGTTATCGAAATATCAAGGCTATTTATCGATTGTTTACTTATTCCTTGGTCGCTTCGTTATTGCAAAACAGACTGCACAATTTTCTTTCCTTAAACATGCAAGACATTGAGAGAGGACAACTCAGATGTGCCTAAAACTGCACCCTTGCCTTTATTAACTAAGTCGTCTGTTCAGGTGATCGCGTCTGAAACTTTTAATCTGCGTCTGACCGAAATCACACGAATACACGTATTGTACATAATGGGCATTAACGCACAATTGTTTGAGAGCCATATCTTTTGGATATAGTTGCAATTATAGTGCAGCTATAGTAAATGAAATTGAAAATGCCTTATGTTCCGAGACAAAAAAACTCGAGGAGTCTTGGCAGGTAGGTATACCTTTCCTCGGCAGCATTGAAAAATAGACTGTCTAATTTTTTCCGATAATTTGTACATGCAGACAAAAGAGTTGAAGGAATGCAATCGTTTTCAACTTTTTAGAATGTTGAAAATGTGACCAATAGACTTTGACTTTGTCAAGTCCTGGGTTACTCATTCTGGGACAATATTTTTCCCCACTGGGCCACTTGACCATCCTATTTAACAGACCAAGCCTGAGCCTTGTTGAAGTGGTGGGACCTAGAAATTATGTAGGGAGCCAATTCTCACAGTGGGTGTTCTCACAGTGGGTGTTCTCACAGTGGGTGTTCTCACAGTGGGTGTTCAGCATAACTATGGCTTGAACCAAGGATCTTTCGATCTTGAGCTAAGTACTCTACCCATTAAGGTATGCCGCTACGCTAATCAGTTAAAATATTTCCGATTTCCCCAAAAAGAATTCATCTTTGTAAATAAAACCCAGCAATTGCGGAGGATTTGGAAATTGACCTTGGCATCTGCAGTGACCTCTCCTGATGACTGTGTGACAGATTTTAGCGTGGAACTCGTGGCCGACAGCTGCTCAAAGTTGTTGATATTGCCGGCAACGCTAGACATGGCACCAATAATCTTTGCTCGGAGAGCCATTCTCTCAGCTTTAGCTTCATCACTGTCGCTAGACGCATCCTAAAGTGAGGAAAATAAACCACAAATATTACCAACAAATAAAAATGTGTGCTATTACGAGGATTTTATTGGCAATATGGAGTCATTTTCATGACACTGCAAAAACACCTGTTTTCAGGGTGTTTTGTTTAGTGTGCCCATAGAGTTATCCTCCCCAAATTCCATGGGGAAAACTCTACGGGTGTGACTTATAGAGAAGGCTGTTCTACGGGCGGCGAGCCTTGCAATCCAAACCTGATGATAGTTTTGTAATTCTATACTCTAATATAATAATGCATAACACAGACGTAAGAGCTGACCAAATCTTCAACATTTGTACCGATTCCACCAGCACAGTCGGTTTTATCTGTTCTCAAAAAAACCTTGACCTTGACCTAGTATGGAGATGGACTAAAAAATATTACCTGGCAGTCATTTTAGCTTCAAAAATTGAGACACAATAGTAATTATAATAATTCGGCAACTTGTACCCCCCCCCCAATACATGTATCTGTTTACAGAATCCCTGGGGGACACAAGAGCCAACAAAGACATTCTAAGGAGAAAGACAATTTTTGCGTAAGCTCAGCCGTATGTCTGCTATTAATTATTGTCATTTAACGCCATGACCCAGAGAGCTATGAAACATACGACATTGTTGAGTTCTTCAGATGCTCTCCCAGCAACAAACAGAACAGCATCGTTATCTCCGCTGGCGAGCAGGTCATCCAACTGATTGCCAATATCAGCAAGAGACGTGAAATTCGACGCTATCGGTACCACAGTCTACAACAGTTGGCGTCTCACTCCATAGTGTAACATGTATATAGACAATGTGTACTGAAGATAACTCAAGCTTTCTGTACCGAGCATCATACAAAAAATATAATGTTACCAGCTGTGCCACCATTGCCCATTGCGAGCGAGTAGGGTCATCCGTAATGGTCAGTGGGGCGACATTGATCTAGAAGGGGAAAGGAGGACACCCCTGGAACCTAATCATGCGAGACGAGACCACTCATCTAAGAAGTGCAACTCGAATAACTCAACTGCCACCCGCCGGGCCCCGATAAAGAGATCTACTACAATAGATTATAGCAAAACATCACTGTACATAAAACTGTGAGAATTTGCTCGGCATAAAGATAGAAGCTTTGTGCGCTTTCAGCATTTCAGAGGAAGAGATGATGGCCAATTTACTGGTTTAATTTCACATATGACTGACGGCTTCTATTCGCAATTTCGAACAAGCTAAGGGCCCTTGATGTATGTGTCCTTTTCCGGGATAATGGGCTATTTCCACAGAATGGCTACACTAGACAAACCTGACTGAAGAATGACTCTCTTTTGTCCTTAGCCACCCGCAGTAGGAAAGTGTATGTGGTGTTTAAACTCAGCTTGGCTCCATCGAACCTGAACAGTTTCTGTTGGTCGAGGTAACCCACAAACATGTCCGGATCGGAGAAGCAGCCTTCATCGTAGAAGTAAGTGTTATTCCGCGTAACCAAATCTTCCTACGTAAAGAGGGCAGTCTTTCGTTAACAGTGGCACAGTTTATCAGAAGTTGCCCCCGTTTCATCAAGGGATAGTCACATAGTTTAGGGGTTGAAGTGCTTGGGTCTGGGTCCTAGATTCAAATCCTAGTTATGCTGGGCCCCCGCTATGATAGTGAGCTCCTCGTAGAATTCCCAGTCATAAAATGACACAGTCACTGGACAAGTCAGTTTCACAAGTGAGAAACTGAATGAAGCAGTCAGCTAGCCCCCCCCCTCCCCCGATGATCACCAAAGTACCAACCTCTCTGTGTAGACTTACCTGGCGACTCAGTATAGGCTGTTCAAGCAGCACACGGGGAAAGCAAAACATTTCAACAACAAGGTCGTTATCGGGCAAATCTGGATCAGTGTCAGGATCATGTGCCGCTGACACATCCAGCACCATGAACTCTGAAGTCAGAAGTTGTCGGTAATCACCCTTGCCTATTCGAGCCACCAGCGGGGTGGGGGTAATCTGCAGATCAAATTTAGTTCGTCTGCAATATAATTAAACAGTTTCAAAAACACATAATTATTGAGGTTTGTAAGCAAGAACATGTCATTAATTTTGAAAAAAGGCCTAGTGGAAGCTAGTCACACAGCTACTACTACTGAGGTTCTTTAGACACATGGTAGGGAAGGGCAGTCTGACACTATAACTCCTAAACGGACTCGCGACCAATCATTTCGGCCGCATGCCACTTGGCTGAAGGGCACCTGCCAATATGCCAATCAGAGTCATTCGAGTGAGACAAATCGGCAACCCTGCGTACGATGTCAACACAATGACAATAAATGGATAGCCAGAGTTGAACTCTAGCAGCGGGATAGCTAATTGGTAGAGCGCTGGGTTAACAAGCGTGAGAACCTTGGTTTGAATCCCGGTCATGGTGGGCTCCCGTTGAGTATGAGCTCCTTGCTCCTGTATATAACTGGGCAGCTTCAGTATAACTGGGCAGCTTCAGTATAACTGGGCACCTTCAGTATAACTGGGCACCTTCAGTATAACTGGGCATCTTCAGTATAACTGGGCACCTTCAGTAT
>Ga0224511_10003690_pt1 | contig 11200 bp, 7 predicted proteins | sample SF_May12_sed_USG_2_FD_169988 | JGI IMG/M metagenome (GOLD analysis project Ga0224511, IMG submission 169988) | Sediment microbial communities from San Francisco Bay, California, United States - SF_May12_sed_USGS_8_1 | ecosystem: Environmental > Aquatic > Marine > Sediment | place: USA...
CATTTTTGAAACAGTCCATTTTCGGTGTGGTTAAGGGTATGCTTGTTTAGAAGGCTATAACTTTGTCAAAAATGAACATTTCTTAATGAAGTAAAGTTTTTTATTTAATTTATGGATTATATATTGTGAATATAATTTTTAATTAAAGAAGAAATAATAAATAAAAAATGGCCTGGCATTGCTACTATATACGATCAATACCACGCCTTCCTTCCACCACGGCAATTTACGCATGCAATGAAAATCAATAGTGCTTTGTTAGTTGAAGGCTTTAGAATTATCTACTTGATTTGTCATTTTTTGTAACTTTTTGTTTTCTTGTTCATTTAGTTTTTATTTAATCTTTCAATTACTGTCTTTTTTGTTTAATGTACATTTTATTCAATGATACAGCGGAACTTAAACAGTGCGCACAGAACTAAAACAGTGCGCACAGAACTAAAACAGTGCAGTAAGTTTACACATGCATATATATAGTCTACTTTTAATTCACGAGTTTTACGAAATGACACGGGAAACTCAATGCCATACCTTGCTATTCCTTGCCATTTGATCCAAGGTCGACTCCAGTATTCCAATAATTGACAAAAACTCTTTTAAGGCTCAAACCCGTGACTTTTTGATCGCAGGCATTGCACGATAATCCCTCGGCCACGCCGGTACTGTTAAGCCTCATACTTGTATTGAATATATAAACATTATGATTGTTCAACAAACATTCAAGATCTTAGACGACTGTCAGCGATTGCATTATCGATAACTAATTTTGTGTTCGTATTCGATAGATAATATATTCTTGCATAAAGATGCCGGACACATAATACAAATGTTTACACATAGACTTAAAAAGTTGTTCGCATTGAAATTAACAATTGGTTATAAAAAGGGTTCAAATTGCATTGATGGTAAGTAATGTGTCTTATGTTGTATATCATTGTTTTGCAAAAATCAAACCTACAACTTGTTACGTGTGACGTGTAATAGGTTAACCACTGATAACAGTTACAGAAAAATGATAACTGTGACATAAACGTTAGTAATAATTATTTTATGCAATTATGTTTTTGTTCGTCAATATCATTTGCGTGCGTGTTGTTGATGTTGACATGCACAACGATGTTTGACAAACGAACAAGCATATGTTTTTATTTGTTCTGTGGTTGCAGACATCCAGTGTCTTCAACCAGTGTTGAATGCTGATTTGCACATAACCAGTCAATCCACCAGTGGCACTGCAGTGATCACGTGCTACCCTGGCACAGCACTCCCAAACAGACAAATGTCCGCGACTGTTGTGTGCAATCAAGACGCCCTGTGGACACTGGAAAACGGGAACGTAGTTTATGGATGTAATGGTATGGCTTTGCTGTTTTTTTATTCCAAATGAACGATTCTAATTCCAATGCGTATTATGCAATTCAGCACGCACCACGAGGCGATTAGCAAATACAGTTTAAACGACGCTTGCTTTTGATTCCCTTCACTCAATACCAAGTTAATGTTAATATGTTATTAGAAATTCTAACACGATCAATGTTTTTTCTAAGTAAAGAAAGAAGAAACCAAACCGTGCTTAAATACTCTATAAAGCACGGTTGTGTGTAACCGAACTATTTACGCTCTCTCGATTTTCTCCCCAAAATGTGAAAAGTAAACAAAAACTTGTCTTGTTATTAGGCTTATATTATTAGCAAATTCTAAATCCAGTATTTATAACTGCACATAATACGTAGGATGATTCTGGGCATGGTAATATTTTAAAATTACATGTTTAAGAATATAACCATACTAGGATAATCTACATTTCGTAAAAATTGTTCAATGCCAGTCGTGACCAGTAAATCGATAGATAATGAGTAAAAATCCATTTAATTATATTATCCTGTCGCTTTAAGTACGTTTTAACTGTATTTGAACAATTCATCTCCACTTACATTAAGATTTGTTTATCACATACATGTATAATAGACATTACATCATATTTTTCTCTTTAAACCCCAACAAACATCTTGCGAATCTGTCAAAAAATTGCATCATGTTTACTTCCGGTAGAAGTATAATGAAGTCACAGTGCGACGCATACATGAACCTTTAGAAATTGCAAACCATTTTGTTTCGCGATGGCTGTGCCACTTTCGGAATGGAATTTTTTTTAAGGTAAACGTATTTGGATTAAACTGTACCTAAACTATTGTAAGTAAAAACTATACGAAATTTAGTTAATTTGGGGAGGGAATAAGAATAGCCTTACATCGGCCGTAGTTGATAGTTCAATCTTTCTTCGATGCTCTCTTAAAATGAGTTAAAGGAACGTGTTAGAATTCAAATTGAATTTGATTTTGCGTGTTATATCGTCAGTCTCGTTCAGCCGCTAAAAGTTGATCACTCAGGCCTGCGGCCTACGTGCTCAAATTATTACGCGACTGAACTCGCAACCGTGCTCTAACTGACGATATAGCACGCAAAAAATCAAAATATACTTCCGAATTATTACCTTAATTTTAACAGCCTCAATCATTGTAAAGATGAAATAAATTAAACATTAGGGAAATCTTAATTTTTCCCTGGTTTTGCTCAGTCGGTACGGTCGGTAGGTCACTGAACGTGTATTCCGAGCGCCAGCGTCTTGAGCCTCTCCGTGTTTTTTGATACTACTAGTAGACAAATCGCTATATCGAGTTAAGTTGTTTCTTACATCTGGCTCATGTTAGGATGCAGTGAGTCCCATGCGAAGTAAAGAGGCTATTACTGGTGAACCCTCACATAATCAGTGTTGAAACTAGTAATATGTTGCCGAAAGGCCAACAATATAGAGACGCAAGACGTCATAAAGATCCTTGGTGTTTCCCGGACAAATATAATTTTGACCAAGTTTGACCTTTGACCTTTGCCAAATATGATTCTTCCGTGCCTTATCGATGTAATTTTTTGCCAATAACATATAACATCTATAAATCCATGGCGAGGTTATAGCACGGACCAACATAATCTTGAACGATTTTGACCATTGACCTTTAAATTTGACCACATATGTTATGCTTTCAATTAGATTCTCGCGATACTCGATCTCATCATGAGAAATTAGAGTCTGGACAAACATAATCATGACAATTTTTGACATTTGACCTTATAGTATGACCACACCTTCATATGCTTTTCTGTGATTCTTCCACAGGACACTTTTTTCTACATAAACATTTGTGTAAAGAGCGTGTTCACAGTGCTCGGCACAAAATGTAACATCAGCACTAAACACAACATTCTTTAAAACAAGTGGATTATAAATTTATTTTGTGTATGGACACCTAGGTTCGACTACAGAATTACAATAACTAAAAAGTTCATCTGTTTTAAATTGTTAAAGAAAATTCTGGTCTCTCATTTTGATTATATGGTAAAAAACTGGAATTTTATTTCAAAACAATGATTTTGTCCATGACGCAGGTGTCTTTATCACCGTATGTTTAAATGACTTTTTCCAGGTATGTGTGACACTAGGCTTACATCGTATACACTTTCAGTATTGATAAATGTTGAAATTTACAGTATTGAGGAATTGAATGTGTAAAGCTACTTTTTTCTCCAATATTTTTATCCATGTTTGTCGGTCAAATTTGTTACGAACGGACACACTGTGGGACGGAAATGGTTTACTTGTTGTAGTGACTTGGCCAGTTGGATTTTTTTCATGGGAGTCAGTATACTTATTACCTCTGGTTGGGTCTTAGTCGCAATGATAACAACATTTCGTTAGCTTCACTATGTTAAGAGGAACTAGATCTGTATACGGACAAACATTGCGGGATGGAAAATAAATACTAAAATATAAAAGACCACAACAACAATTTTCCAACTTCCAATGACATGTTACTTCTTTTTACACCTTTTAAGATCAACCACCTAGTATTTGAGCTATATTGTACATTTTTGTCATGTAATTTTATCAGCTGAATGTAAGATACCCAAAATGTGGGGTAAATTTTGCATCTTTTCTGCATTTGGTTTTATTAGAGAAAACTGTCTGATCAAGCTGTCATGGCTTAAAATGTACATCATGTCATACACCGTCAGAAACTAGAAGCAATATGGAAACTGTAGATATGATGTTCTAAATAATCAAATGAAGAATACATAATTTTCTTTCCAGCTACATTTACACCATATGAAAAATGTTACATTTTTTTGGCCAAAAAGTGGTATATTTTGGAAGATAAATGGTCCCAGTAAGATTGTTTAACATAGCAGGCTCTTCATTTTGTTTTAACAGATTTTTTGAAGAAAGGGCAATATAACAAGGTCCTTACCTTCCCTGGAAAACAATTTTTGTTTTCGTGGGAAGGTAGTTTTGAAGGTCAGGTGTTTTGGTGCCGAGCATTGTGAACACGCTTTAAATATAATTCGAAGAGATGTTCAAAGAATGAAAATTGCTGCAAACAAATAAGTCAAGTTTTGGGGCTCCTATACAAAATCGCCGGTACAAAAAATACTTTGAACAGCACAAAACACGCAGAACAACAAGACATAACATACATTTAGAATAAACGTTTTTTGTATGTTTAGGATGTTTCCATGTTTATTTATATTTCATATTAATTAAAATAATTTATTTAATTCATGGCATGTCTGGAAAAACAAAATGATGACCACATTTGACGTTTGACCTTTATTTCAATGTTTGATCCCTTCGTCTGACCACACTTCTTATACTATAATGGTTATTTGTCTGCGCGTAACTTCGTCTCTTCGCTATTATCATTTGTACCGAGTTATTGTACAATCCATATGCCATGGTGAAATTAGAGTCTGAAAAAACATTATTTGAACTAAATTGTACACTATATCTCTATGTTAGACCAAACCTTTAAGTGCGTGCGGCACTTTGTCATAAAATATTTTGAAATTTTTTAACCTTTGACCTTTAAGTATGACCACACCTTTTGATGTATGTAAATGATTCTGACGGACGCCCAAACACCGAACCAAACAATTGACGGCTATATTGAGCTCATCGCAAGCAGAAAAAAGCTTTGAATTAACTAATACAACAATCAATCGAACAAACGAGCAAACAGTAACTACTGAGTCATAGACACATATAGACACATTTATGTTGCTAGCATAAGCAAACATATCAAAAAGACATGCCATCTTTCTCCACAAAACGCATTTAACTTCCTTCTTTAGAGGATGCAAGATACGCAGGTTGTCTACACTATCTGACGTCTGCTCTTGAAGATGTGACGCTTAATATCAGTGACGTATCTTTAGTAACACCATTGGAATGCAGAGGTACTTGCTTCAATGTACCAGACGCAATGTAAGTAAGAGTTTGTGTGTTTAGTCGTCAGAATGCATTGTGTATTTATTCACTCGTTTAGGTAGTTTATACCATATGAATATTAGATTTAGTAAAACATGATTTTAAATCAATTAAGCTTTCATAGGTAAGTTGATTTGATTATTACTGTGTTGGCATTATCGATTTAATATACATCTAGAAACTTCTTCTTACAGTATCAAACTTATCTGGACATGGTTTTTCGACATAGATTTATATAATTGATGTTTTAATGTAATTTGTTATTGAATACACATTTACAGATGACAATAATGTATATGTCGATATGGTAATCAAACTCGATTTTGATAACATTTCAATCTTTTTAAATCCAAACATATTGGTAATACTTTACATTTTTAATAGAAATAATATTGTGCAGTTTGACATTTCTTCATGCGTAGATGAAACGCAGCAGTTTAATCCGTTTATAACATAAACATTCCTTTACTGCGTTTTTGATTTAATCTTAACAGATACTCAGCAGTAGACGCAAGCTCTTGCTACTGTTTAAGAAATCTCGACAGCCTGTACAAACGCGGAATTCATGAATGTAACCAGGATTGTCCAGGGTACAACAGTTCAAACCCCTACGAAGAACGGTTTTGTGGTGGATCAAATGGACAACTAGCAGTTTTCAGCGTGTTTGGTGAGTATTTGTGTCAAAAAACGTTGACCTAATAAATCTCTTTATACGTAACAAGCATGCGAACGGAGTCGGCATGTATTGTTGTGTATTTCGTAAATAATATTCTGAGTGATGATTGTTTACATTATTGAGAGTATAATACGTCTCTAAATTATAATAAAAGAGTAAACAAAACCACACGAGACTACTTAAAACGTAGCAATGAATATTTTACCCAAAAGATATCCTTTGAATAAATTTCGTTTTTACACTTTCTGTTTAAGTTTGAGTAACAGCTAGGTTTCTCATTAAGTCACGTACAATTGAGCCACCAAAGCCGGTAGTCTATGTGGTCTAATTATTACGAGACTGAAATCGCACCGAGCTCTACTGACAAAAGTTCATATAAACTTGATTTCCGATATGAGTTGTGCTACTTTAAAAAAATGTTATAAAACGTATTTACATGTGTTTGGCATTTATACAACAATTAGTGTTATCAAAACACTAATTAATGATTCAATTGAGATTCGAACCTTTGCCAAATGCAAAATAGCATGTACCGCGCTCTAACCAATTTACGTTTTTATTACGCATAGTTTTAATATACGAGAGGTTCGAATAGGCTTCTAATGTTAACATTGAACATATTACATTAAGCCAGTTTAACCTTTTGTAAAAAGTTTTTATATCATAAATTATCATGTCCTATGCCTGAACATCAAAGTGCACTGTCTGTACCGTTCTTGCAGCTGGTCACTATGGCAATCTTAACACGTCGGGTCTAGATAGTCACGTGGTGTCCGGATCCGCGTCCCGTACGTGCCAGGAAAAATGCAGAGGGATTTATAACAAATATGCCATTTTGGACAAAACCAAACGAATATGCTATTGTGCTTCAAACAGAAAGGAGCTGTTTCAAGATGATTTAGTCGAGTCGGATATCATTGTTACTGATCTAGGTTGGTATTTATTTCCATTCTACAGTTTTACCCAGAATATCGTGGTTAAAGCCACCAGTGCACAGTTTGGCCATGAAAACGTGAAAATAATCTGAAGTGTCCCAAATTATAAATAACTGTGCGATAAAGCATTAACTTTAGGTACTATTTGGTCGTTTTAAAGAAAAGTGTGCACAAACTTAGACATTTTCCACTACACTATTCACTATCAGGGGAAATCATTTTCTTGTCCATGGGAGAGAAAAAGGAGTTACTTCAGTGTTCCATCTTTTTAAGTATGTTGTCATAATATATTTAAGAGTCATAGATTCAACATGACATTTCTTGAATGAGACTCATTTCTAAATTATATTTTTAGATAAGTACTTTCCAGCCCACAATTCTGTGCTTTAGTCCCTGTAATACAATAATAAAATCCTCTTTGCAAATGGAAACTTGCCTTTTTGTGTTAAGTTTACGAACCATAAACTTTTATACAAATTTAAAAAGATTTGAAGAATCGGTTAAACAGGTGGCAAGACCTCGTTATTAAAATATTGAAACGAAAGAATGTACTGTAATAATACAAATATAACGCATATATATGCATTTTTCCCGTTTATATTTCTTTGAAGAGATCACACCCAGCAATTATGGAACATGTGAACTGTTATACCAAAATGGCGTCCGAGAAAAGGGAAACTATTTGCTGAGGAATCACACATCTTCAACATTCTGCAATTTTTATGGTAAAAATGTGTTTTGACGTAAACAAGATTCTTCATAGAGTTAATCAATCATAATCACTCGTTTATGGTACAAAAAAAATAAATAAAATCACATGAATTAATTTTTCATAGGTTTCAATAAAATGTGTCACTCGAAGTGTTCCCTTCCAACAAATGAATTTTTCTGGTGCAATATTTAGGGCATTTTGTAGTATATGAAGTAGTATGAACATGTTTCGTCACCATTGAAGCCTTATGCAGGTGACCATACATTGTAACATGAAAATTTGGTCTACTCTGGTCATCTGTCAGCAGCCAAAGCCTGTTCCTTATGAGACGCCAGCAACACAAACTATTTGCCTAGCAGAATAGCTTGCATCAGGGCAACTATTTAATTCGCCTTCCTTGTAGGAAGGTACTGCTGTGTTCGACCGATGGGCATTGGATGCATCTTCTTTTTAAACTCACCTACATTTAAATATATTAAACCAACGAATAATTGTTAAATAGACATTTCATTATAACTATAAAATATGATTCTTAATATAGGACTGTATTTCAACGTCATACTCTGATATTCTAAATACCAGTTTTGTATAAGTAGTATACACCAGTTATCGATCAATAGTCACCGCAAAGTAAACCCTTTTCAAATGAGTGTAGTATAAATGTAAAGCATTTATGTACTTCTAGTACACAATCGTGATATTATTTTCGCATTATTTGACGATATGACGTTTTAGATACATTCATATTTTAACAGTGCTCGAATGACGTTATTTAGCAGTTGTTGATTAGAAGTTATCATTGGTTTTAAATGGAAATATGTTTTTAACAAAATACTTAATAATATTCGTACGATTACATGGTCGCAATGGGAACGCCTCTTAACCAGTATGTCTTAAGCTTCTAAAGAAACACATTCTATATATTATGCCGAAAATCTAGACAAGCAACAAAGACATTCAATAAATGTCTTTAGACGGAACAGTGTGTCCCGATGACTGGCAGGGTTTTGACGGACACTGCTACTACTTTCACAGTGATGAACCGCTTAGTTTCATGGGAGCCCAAGACTTCTGCAACAGTCTTAATTCCAGCCTAGTATCAATCAAGAACGGCCAGGAACAGTTGTTTCTTGATGCAACTCGAGAAGGTACGTTTGTATTTGTGTTTTATAACGGTTATGAACTATGCGTTTACACAATTCATATTTTGTTTGATTGCGTTATCATTTTAACACTTTTTCTTCACGTATCATTACTAGTCTTGCCCAACGAATACCTTAAAACCAAAGTCAATTTGTTTCATTAACAATATTTTACCAGCAAATTCTCTCTGTAAATAAAAACAGTCCCCAGGAAGCATATGCTGGATGCGGATTTCAGTCTCGGTTTTATTGAAGCTGTTTATCAGTGGTAAAGAAAGATGCCACGCCACAGACTCCCCCTAGCATATAAGCAGAACTCTATTTTCAAATGTAAACAGCATACATGTACAAACCATGGTCATAGAGTAGTAGAAAAACGGCCTTTAGTTTCGTGTAAAAAAGACGAATACATAGGTAGCTATACGTTTATTTAAATTCAGTACACCGTGACCTTTGGTCAAACCATTCATATCCGTGGTGGATTGGGTTAATTGACGGGAAGGGCAGTCTCACCCAGACATGGAGCGATGGATCCCGCGTTATTTGGAGAAATTTTAAGAATCCTGAACCAAACGAACGTGATCAGAACTGCGGGTATGATTTGGGTTCGTATGGATCGAAATGGGAGATGGGACCGTGTCATGTAAGCGTTGCAAACGTCATGTGTAAGAAGAGAGCAGGTGAGAGAAATGGCATAGCACGTTTATTACAAGAACATTTTAAAATGCAGTCGTTTTATCATATTTACGCAAATTGATACATGGACATTGTAGTTCGCTTTGGATTCAAATGCATATTTTACTAATCACCATTATGATACACATTTTAGACAAACTATTTTCTCTGTTTGGATGTATTCCAATATACGTAATGTTGTAGATGACAAGCTGGACCAAACATGCATTCGACTGCTACTACCCGATTTGATTAACACCTCATCAGCATATCTTGAACACGATAAGATGACTCGAACCTATTGTATACACTATTGTAAAGGACAAAATGCTACACTTGGTTTGGTACGATTCGACACTTGTTATTGCATAAACACACTTCCTTCGCATGTTATTACCACGACGAGTGACTGCAACAGGGCGTGTTCAGGAGATTCCCTTCAGACGTGTGGAGGGACAGATGATCTCTACTTCACGGTTATAAATGGTATTATGCTTCCTAAGGGCTATCCCTTTCATCAGTTTAATTATACATACATATACAATGTCCATACTTGTGTAGGTTTCATTGATTTAGTATCATGTGCTAAGAAGCACATTGCTCCTATATAATGTAGCATATATAAAGTGAGCCTTCCGTCACTTGAGATACACATGTCACTAGAAAAATAAACCCAATAAGTGTAGGTATGGGTTGTGTAGTGTGGCTCTGTTTCTAACGTTGATGTCTTCTGACGGCGGTCAGTCTACCTTAACAGTGTAATTGGATTTACTAGTAATGACCGGTATACAAGCAACTGGTACCTCTCATAAAATATATTTGTTTATCTTTTAATCATATAAGGGTCTGGGTGTTGCGGGAATCTCTAGTCCTCGTATATGCAAGACCACGTTCTACCAATAATTGATATTTGAGAGTGTCGTCGAACATATTGAAGACTTCAATCAACACAAATAAAAATGTGTTATGCCGTGTTTAATTACACAGTATTTACTGTTTGCACACATATTATGTTTTTGCCTTGTCCGTCTGTCCGTCTGTCCGTCTATTCGTCTGTCCGTCTGTCACACTTCGTTTCCGCTCAATAACTCGAGTACCCTTTGACCCAGAGCCTTCAAACTTCATAGGGTGATAGCCCTTATTGAGTAGAAGACCTCTATTGATTTTTGGGTCAGTAGGTCAAAGGTCAAGGTCACAGTGACCCGAAGAGTGAAATCCGTTTCCGCTCAATAACTCGAGTACCCTAGAGCCTTCAAACTTCATAGAGTGATTGCTTTTATTAAGTTGAAGAACCCGTTTGATTTTGGGGTCAGTAGGTCAAAGGTCAAGGTCACAGTGACCCGAAGAGTGAAATCCGTTTCCGCTCAATAACTCGAGTACCCTAGAGCCTTCAAACTTCATAGGGTGATTGCTTTTATTAAGTTGAAGAACCCGATTGATTTATGGGTCAGTAGGTCAAAGGTCAAGGTCACAGTGACCCGTAGAGTGAAAACCATTTTCCGCTCAATAACTCCAGCACCCTTAGACCCTGAGCTTTCAAACTTCATATGATGATAGCCCTTATTGAGTAGAAGAACCCTATTGATTTTGGGTCAGTAGATCATAGGTCTAGGTAACGGTGACCCGAAGAGTAAAAACTGTTTCCGCTCAATAACGCAAGTACCCTTTGACCCAGAGCCTTCAAACTTCAAAGGATGATAGCCCTTATTGATGTTCATATATATATGTGCATGTTTTTCT
>Ga0224511_10003691_pt1 | contig 11200 bp, 2 predicted proteins | sample SF_May12_sed_USG_2_FD_169988 | JGI IMG/M metagenome (GOLD analysis project Ga0224511, IMG submission 169988) | Sediment microbial communities from San Francisco Bay, California, United States - SF_May12_sed_USGS_8_1 | ecosystem: Environmental > Aquatic > Marine > Sediment | place: USA...
AGAGTTTTTGTGTCGTCCCTTGTGCTAGTTTTTGTACGGGCCATTTTGTCATGGTGCCCTTAAACATGACATATCTACATTGTTTACAACATTCTTTGTTTGAACATCTCTTCAATTTATATTTGACCCAAGATGTAACTTATTATAACGTTTAATCCAGGTGTCAATCGTTATTTGTGAAAAATTTAAAACATTTGTTGTGTTCAGTCATAATCATTTCGTACATTGTTCTTACTTTCTGGTTCAAAAGAATACAATTGAAAACAAAGACTTTAAAAAGAAGTTTAGTGTTGTGCTGCGTGTTTCTTGCTTGTGCAACTGTTTTACGGATATATGTGTTTTGTTGTCCTTAAACTTGAATCTGTCTGCTTTTAAGCATTAGTTTAAATGTCAAAAGTTAAATAGTTTATTTGTTACAGGCAACACTCTTTCGCATATGTGTACTTAACATTATCTTCGGCACTGTCATGGTTAACATAAAGGCCCAGCGGTGACATTTGAAGAGTAAAAATGTTTTTGTTGCACCTTAGAAGAACGGCTTATAACTAAAATATTTCTCCACTTTTCTCTGCAGAAAAAATATTATTTACTCAAGCATATTTAATTCTATTTTATTTAAGCAAGTTATGTAAATAACAATATACGTTATTTCCTAACACTTTTGGACTTAATAAATAAGGAGTAATAGAGAGGGTAAGAGTATTAAAGAATGTAATATGTTTCTGTATGGTTTTATTAAAGAGGCTTTGGGCGAGATGTTGGCGAAAAGCATAATATTTCTGTTTTGACATGTTTTATATAATATTTTATGGCAATTAAAACTATATTTAATTATAACAAAAAATTGCAGGAAAGATACAAAAGACTAAAAGAGTTTGATTTCGACAAATGAAGAATGTTAAGCCTACACATTGATATGACTGTCTTTCTAGCTGAGATGAATAGCATTGCTTTTAACAGGTTCGGAATGATCATAGATTACATTGTGAATCATACAAGTAAAAACTGTAAAGGCGCGCGTTAGACCAAATTGGCTTTGGAAAATATTTTACGCAGCGCACCAGACTGGTCTAGCAGAGAGATCATGTCTGCTAAGACATTGCTTTTTTGATTTTATAAACAAGATTGAAAATTTTCATTTTATTCATATTTAAGGGAGGTAATAAGGTGTAAAATTACTTCCCTTTAATTTAATTTCAGCAAATATAGGTTACATGCATTTTAAAAAGATTTTTCTACTGTTGAAAAGTAAAAGCATAATATATATCACATTTTAATGAAAATTTAAAAACTCTTATTTATTTTTTTGATAAAAAATACAAATGTGTATGCTTCATAGTCCATTACACAGGTCTTACCTTAAATACAATACCAAACGTCCATTCTGCTTAAGGTTTAGTGGTTAAGACGCTCGACGTGGAATTCTTCAACGCTGACTCCCACCTGGTCGAAACAGCTAGAGACCGTATATTTTCACTTTTTTATTTTATCTACTCAGTTTACTTATACAAATATAGCGCAGACAATTGTTTGTCTCATATATATACTATCAAATTAACATCGCCGTAAAGCGACATTGTCGTATCATGCAAAGAATGCACGCTTAGTGAATGGGGGTAAATAAATCTATATAATTTTATGTTAATATTTGTAATGCATTTTACCACTCCTTTTATTTGACGAGTCACCACTTTTCATAACCGTGCTATTCCTTTGAGATATGCTGCGTGTCACGATCATACAGTAGTAGACAAGAATTCTAACACGCAAAAGAACAATAAAACGTTTCCAGTGGCGTCATAGACATACAAAACAAAGCTTGTTTCTATAAGTCTCTTATGTTGTGTTACTTATTATACATTGCTTTTAAATGTAATGTTTGGGTAATGCGTACTGCCCTTTCGCTTACCGCGTACGGTCTAAAACTTAGAGAATAATGCGTACCAAAGGGAAGGGGGATCAGTCTCACAGTTGTCAATGGTTTGATCCAAACAACGAATATATAATTATATTAGGTCTAATGTTTTGGTCAATTGTCCGAAACATTCGCGAGTGCTTTGAAAAGTGATTTACTTGACGCAATATATGCACATTGTAAATATTGTGTATCATTATCATTTTTCACATCTTCCTTGCCTTCTTAAAATTATTATTTATATTCATAAATTCCAAAATAAATGGCTGTTTTCATTGGTTGTTATTCTTGCATAGAATTCGACATAAACCTACACTTGTCCCGAACGGTTCGTACGAGATTCTGTGATGGCGTGAACGATGTGAATTGAATAAATATTTTAGTTTTGGTATGTATATTTTGTTGTCATTAAATGTTCGTACTTTCGTTAACACTGTGTTTGTTATTTCTTACAATGTCGCCTTAACTTCAGTTGGTAAAACGTTACCTTGTCAATGTAATTATATCTACCACTAGTACAATGCAAAATATGGGGTTTCAACGGCGTCCTTTTGGACATTATACGACTCGTTTGGCCCGCAATGAAGTGACTACATCTGTTTCTTAACCTTGCCATATCTGACAGTATCTATGTTCATGCTTGGCAGTATGTCATTTAAGATTATGTTAACTGTATTAGAAAATGTATTATTGGCAGGAAATGGGAACAAAATAGAGTAAACGATTTTCACACACGAGTAATGAGAACTGACAGATAGCTAGACTGAAGGATATCTTGTTCTAGACTACTAGTAGGTACAACAGTTAACTAAATATTGCCTGTCAGAAGGGAAGATCATAACATCTGTTTGTCCAAACTAATGCAAATGAGTCCAATTCTTAAAGTTAACTTAACGACCTTGACTATAACAATTTGGCAAAGTAAAGCAACTCAATAATGTATTTGAAGAAGACAAACACAAATTTGTTCAAACATATAAAAATGTTGTAAAATACAAGATTTAAAGATAATTGTTTTATGTATTGTATTGTGGCGTTCTTTTCCGACTTCTAGATCATGAGCGTTGATGAAACAGGTCTACATTGGTATTAAATAATTAATTTAATTGTTTAAGAAGCGATCTCACCATAGCTATATGACTTTATGTGATGGAATTGAACATATGGTAGCAAAGATATTGAGTGAACAGGATCTTACATGTCTTCAATATGTGTGTACCAATTGATGCAATGCGTTTGAAAACAAACGTAAGAAAAGAAACACAAACACAACAAATGCATTGTTTTTGCATATAATTTACAAAGACAGCTTACACATTTTGAAATTAGGGAAAACGGTTATAAACAAAATAGACAGGGAATAATAATAACAACTGATAAGTTCGAGGACAAGAACGGAATGGATTTCACAGACACTTTCACAGTATCGAAATCTTAAACTAAGACGAGTAGCCCTCTTTGATCACCAGTATGCCACGGTTGTATATATTAAACTTGGCCAAATCGTTAAAAATCACATTAAATAGGAACATAATAAACAGTTAAACAATAATGAATTTGATCAGAAATACTTTTTCTTGTAATTGGTCTTGTTGGTTTACAACATTTCTTTTTTTAAACATCTCTTCAATTTATATTATAGTTGGTAACTTATTTCTGCGCAATGTTTTGCATTTTAATAAGTAAATCTTAATCTAATTTCATCATAACTTCTGTCTAAAATCTCGTGTTTTACTGCTTGAATCTCGTGGGACCTCTCGTTATGACCACCGCGCATTGATTGTACGGGAACTGGTAGTAATCTGGTGGTAGGGCTGGCCAAGGATGGCTGATAATTATACCTTGCCATAGCGTCTGGTGCATATACACTCTCATGCCGTTCACGACTGAGCCCAAACACTAGACATTTGTCTCCTCTTGAACATATTTTTCTTCAGAAGGGGGATATTACGATCTCGTATCAGCATAGTTTTAAAAATAAATCTGAGTAAAAGGAAACTCCTAAAGAAGCATAGTATGCATGTGGAAAGTAGCAGCTTCGGATTGTCAACGGTAATAAAATGTTTAAAATATATCATTGAAATGTGCCGATAAAGTGTCAAACACACAACAAAGCGCAACAAAACACCAACGTTTCGCATACAAACGCTTATCTTAGAGTTTGTATTTATATCTACATGTACTGCAGATTCTACCTAACGTTATTTGACTCTGTTTCAACATTAAATATCATGCTTTTTTAGGTTCGTATTTAACAATACTTAGCCTGTATCTTTGTGCTGTTGTTTTTTCGTTACTGCACAATGCGTTTAAACAGTTAAATACAAAAATGTAGCTTGACAACAGTCGATATTTTCCGTTGACTCGGTGGTCAAAAGGTAACGCATTCGACTGGGGTGCAAGACTTCCTGGGCTCGATTCCTGGTTCTCGCAAGGACTTTTATGTTTAATTTTGTGTTATGTTGTTGTTGTGTTTTTTAAGTTTTTGTCAAAAGCACATAATGTGTACCGAAATATTGCATTTCTTTAGCAATATTAATTCATTAAATATACTTAACATATTGCAAAAGTTGTGATTTATTATGAGGGTGTCGAGATCTTTAATTTAAAAAAACTATCGTAAATTAAATACTTTTCATTAATAGCCGCCAATATCATAATAGTCATTTTAATCTTAGGGTGGATAAATTCCAAAAATACTAGTGATCATCACAACATAATTTTAATTTTCATTCCATGATTATCTCCAACTTAGTACTAGGTGGCCATTTGCGACCTTTCAAGGCACGTCGATTTAGTTTCGAATATAACTGTTTCACTTACATGTACATGAACATGTAGTCATTAGAAACAGAACATATGCAACTGAGTTTTTTAACGCAACTGTACTGCTGTTATAACGTCACCTGCATGCGTATAATAACATGTCAAGCTTTATCAAGAACATTATTTGTGTACTTGCTTTTTTGATGTTTGCAGCAATTGTCAAGCAATATAATGGCTGGCTTTCAGTCACCCTATCCAGCTTTAAGGTAAGTCTATTAAATAACATTGACACATTAGTGATTATTATTTAACATGTAGCTAAGTATATACACGTGTAGTAAATGAATTTAACAATGTAGATATGATTCTTTGACATTCAAATATCTATAGAAAATCTAGTAGTAACCGACAGCTTCAGTCCAATAAACTATAAATGGAAGAGATGTACAAAAAATGTTGTAAACAACGTGGACAAGTCAGGTTTATGGGCACCCTGACATAATGGCCCGTACAAAAACACACAGAACATAACAAAACACGGAGTATACAAAGACGCAGCAGACATTAAGAAATAACTATGTTTTTAGTGTTTTTCGGATGTAACAGATTATTCGCAAACCGTCGTACATTGTATTCTGAAGACAGTTGAACAACTTACCTAACCTATATGCACTTGCGGAAAAGTGCCATTGACTAAATGGACATTACTATTAAATCCAACTGAGGATAACTGTACTACTAACAACGAATACGTCAACGCGCCGTTAAGTACTGTTTATCGTATAACAGAAGCGTAGGAAATAGTAAAATATTTATAGAAATCGCATTCGCGAAGAACTTCGTGGGAAAACAATGGTCTGCTAATATTTTATATTGGTAAATCGACTCGGCGAATTCTAGTAGTTCATTAAGTACATGATTGGATGTTATTTCAAAATATGAACTACATGGGTTGTATTTTAATTTACTGACCAAAATAGAGTTGACTTAAATTTTATTACTATATGTCAATATTTTAGTGTCAAATATGATTTCAACAAACTAAAATGTTCAATTGGGTAATTGTGACTTTGTTCCTTTTCAATCCCGTGTTGATCACTTTTAAAAATAAATTGATGCAGTCATATGAGTTTAGCAGTATCATGCTTGTTGTATTATTTTGTATATTCATATATGAAAATGTTAGGTTAAATTGTCCTGTGCCGTTGCATAAATCACGAGTGGATAACGTGCACATACTGTGACGGATAATGCGATACTTATGATACCACTTTCTCTGAAAAAAGCCAACTATATCTAGACGTTCTGACTTCAATAAACTTGTCTGCCTGATATGTCATCTTGTCAGACCGATGTGGCTCCAGGGATCGTAACTTACCCTACACAGTGCCACTTACAGCCATTGACACTGGTAACAGAAAATAGTTGCTGTTTGACTTGATGAAAGTTGATGGGTGTGTCATGTTGATATTTATTTGAATGTTGAAGGAGTCATAATGTGGTAATGTGGTTTAATGTTCTTAAATATACTATTTACATAATTGAGCTCAAACAAGGGGCCAAATGGGTCGCCTGTGTTTAAGCTTATCTCTTAAAACTGGCATGAAACAAACTTTATAAATTGTAGTATCATAAGCACAGAACCGGAACACGTCTAAGTTGAAAATACTGTTTTAGTTAAATCATGTTAACATACTTATATTACATATATATTGCAAAAATGCATTATGTTAAAGTAATAACTTGTTGACTTGAAATAATTTTCGCAAAGAAGTAATCAGAGACCCTAAGCTAAACAGTTTTTGTATTAACAAAACCATCAGGATTATTAATCCTGGCCATGAATAACAACTTGACACAACGACTAACAAAAACCTTGGCGCTCTTATATGAACACATTATCTATTTTTGACGAGACAGTGTATTGTACATCAAGTATAAATATATATTTGTTGAATGATTAGAACAACTAATCGCCAACAGTTTACAATATTTAAGAAGTCATCTTGAAAGAAAAATCTACTTCCTAATTATCATTTATATAAGGCTTTTCGTATCACAAAAAATAGTATCTACGCAGGAATTTAAGCAATCGCAGATAACCGCAGTTATCTTAAGAGTAAAAATAATCATAGCGTCTAGTCCATCTATCTTACGTCATACGACTGTGCTCCAGTTACAGACACTTTACACACCCCTAACATATTTTATTGAAATATTAATCACTGTAAGTGCCAAGAATTAAGTGATTTTTACAATTTCACTTGTTGAAATTTTCAATGAGTTTTTTTCTTGTTGAAACATAAAACACTATTTCGGTCTGACATCGACGTCACATGTGTGAATATCTGATTGTTGAGATGCTATGGTGCTTCGGTGTTTGGTAGGCTTAACAATTATGTGTTCCGTTTTATTTAACTCAATGTATGTCTGCGAAATAACAAAAAAATAAGGAACTTATTTACGATTCTTTTTTCAAATCGTGTATGCCTTTATTATTAACCAATGAACAAAGAGGAGATATTTTAATGAATAGCCAAACAATTTTCATTAATATATCACAGACCATGAATAGAGGTTGTAACGAGGTGTACTGCAACTGTCAATGAATCGATATTTGGATCACATATATATCCAAGATTTAAACGTTAGTTGATTTTATCATTCAAATTAGGAAATGCAACGTAATATCAATTATTGACCTATAATGTCGGGAATACAGTATGTGCTTGGAAAACATCGTAAATTTACAGACATCTCAATTTAATACAATTGCATGAGATTGTTTATTGTGGCGCATGAATAGTGTTTTCTTGTTCTATGTGTTCTATGTGTTCGTTATTGTACGAATTATTATTATCGTGTGTACATGTGTTCTGCATAGCTCATCTACTTCTATATTTTACAGAACATAATACATAATACGAATATGCGGTGCACAATTGTAAAGTACATTTACAAAAACGAACAAATACCGCCCTGGCATGTGTCAATAGTAACGCATTACGCATACCAGGGGCTCTCCGAATTTATCAGATTTATTAAGTTAGTTGCAAGTTAATCTTTTATGATCATTTATAAGTTAAAATATGGAATGGCGCCACGAAGTAAAACCGGCTTTGTATGTACAACCAACTTATTGCCTAAAAATTATTACGTCAAAACAATAACGCTGTGAGAGTAAAAGTAGTAAACGTGTACGTTTGTTATGATTTTAGCGTTTGTACAAAAAGGAATGTTGTATGTCTAAAAATAAATGGTGTATGTCTTTTGTTTACGATGGTTTCAAATGTGTCAAAACGGTGCTTTTGAAATCAAAGACAACAAGCAGTGTCGCTGGGTCTCAGTGGTACACGTTGCAATAAAGTACATCTGATTAATTACACACGTCTGATTAATGCTTAGGAAATATATAACAACTAAGTATCATTCAATATTTTAAACGTATTTGGTACACAGAGTTGTGCACACAGTTGTTAACAGACATAGATAGACAATCATATTTGTGGACGGTGATTACGGTACATTGTCGTTGATGTTTTGACGCCAAAATGAGGAAAGACTGCCTCGGCTTGGTTACGTTTCATGCATGTTTTTGTTTGGGGATTCACTTATTTGTCATAGTATCGTATTGTAAACGTAACAGATGAACATTTAACAATACACTATTTCCATGTTATTGTTGCTGTTGATGTCTAGGTAAAATTTTCAGATAAATTACAAAATAATTTTTATTTACATCGTAAATTGTATACAATCAGCTCTTAATACGAGTACAATCAAATTTAAATAGCAAGTCCAAATTCATTGTCGTTATAGCTGTATGATGTTTTGATGTTTAAATCACACTTATTTTAGCAGATTAAAACGACACCGATGCAATGTTTGTGAATTGATATTGACAAGGTAAAATGTGGGTTTGTTTGGTTCAACTAGTTTGCGAACACGTTTGCATTACAATATGCACAATTTCTATCGGTGTTTATTTTGATCAACTGCCGATAAATTTCTTTCCATTCAATGTATATTTTATTGTCATAATTTGTGTAATATTTTGACAAACCATTTGGTAAAATATTATACATATTATATGTAAAAAAAATTGGTGGGTCACATTTATCCTAAAACATACAGTTAGACAAATTCAATTTAATAATAAATGGTCAACATATACAAATAAAAACTCCCTAACACCTTTTAAACCTTCCTACTCCCCGGTAAAGATGGTGTCCCATAAACATGTTATTTACCCATTCACACAAAACATTGACGTCAATGTAATGCCGTTACATATAAAGTGTCACCTACAAGAATTCTCATCGACTGTTGTCATCAAGTCAACACGTGTAAATCTTTTGGTTCTGAGCACTTTCAAGGAATTAAGCCAGCAATGAAGTTGGTTGGAAGTGGGAAAATTCTGGATATAGTCCCCGGTCGTATAATATGTGACTACATATGCTATAATTAGGCGTAAGCAAACGATTCCCAGGGTTCTCCTTGACTCCAGATTACTGCAATTTTATACGCAAACCATGTTCCTGGCGATTACTTTGATCTTGATGGTAATCAATACGATGTTTACCAAAATTATTAAAAATATATATCGTGTGCAATACAGCAATTGGGGACCCAAAATGTATGCAAAGACATTTAACGTATTAAATATGCTATGTCTTTTTCTTTATATCCTTATAATCGGTCACAAATCTTGCAATATGTTAGTAATACTTAATAAATAAGTATTGCAAACGCAATTGCCAAATGTTGTGACAAATAATGTGTTGTTAGACTTAAATTAAAAACACAACAACACCAAAATAAAATATCAAACATAAACACCTTTGGCGGAGCCGGGAATTGAACTCGGGAACTTTTGCACCAAAAGCGGACGCGTTACCTCTGCACCACCGAGTCAACTGAGGATTATAATTGAAGTTAATCTATTTGACTGTTTTGACGCAATGGTTCGAAACGTAAATAAACAAAGCCGCATTTACGGGCCACACTGCCAACAAATTCATTGTTTCTGAAATATTTTACATGCATGGATAAATATATTTAGCAGTTTTTTATATGTACATGTGTACGGCAGTTGGTTTCATTGCTTAAATATGTTTAATATGTAAGATATAAGCAATTCTGACCTAAAATATACAGGCAAAGCATCTTTAAGCATTTCAAAATCAACCACGTTCTTTGTTAGGTTTTTTTGGATTATAGGATTAGCATTATATTCTTTCTATACCTTTTTGTACAATTACTTATACAATGACATTTATTTTAAAGTTTGTTTTGTGTGTTCACATTCAAATATACCAGTGGTGTGCAAGTGGTTAAATTCCATCAGTTTCATTAGTGTGCCACTATTAACACGTGATTAAAATATGTTTCTAACTAATAAGAAGACGTATTGACTACTCACACATTCATATATAAGGACAATCTATTACATTTTCAACGTTAAAAATCATCAAGATATCTCTGTACATATTCATCAAGTGTAAAATAACAAATCTTCATTTTAACAATGTTTACTACCACGGAAAACAGCGTGTTTCGATCCTTGGTGTAAGGTTTGTTAATTAACAGCATCTACTAAAAGTAAAATGTGTTGTACATATATTGTCTTCCACAATAGACAATTACATGTACATAGACTGCTGTCGCTGAAGGATAGCATTGTAATCACTCTGTATTTAAACGAAAGGTTCTGGAAAAGCGAACCTTCTTAACTCTTCACAGCTTCTATAGACTTCGTCGCCTTATTTCCACAAGCCCGTAAGTCAATTTTGGGGGGTATAGAGATATTGATACCGTTGGAATCGGCTTGAAAAGATCTTTCTAACGGTGTGACTTGTTGGAATGTTAACCTACTGTAACTTGTTTAAACATTAATTCTACAAACCCGTAAGTCCCTTATCTGCAATACTTTTTAATTCCACAAACCAACATCTTATCAGCTAATCAAAATTCTTTAATATTAATGACATCACTTTTTAAACATGGCGGCGCCCACTAAGTTGAATGTGTTTATCTTAAGTTTATAATTGATTGCCAAATAATATGTAGGTATCATTTATGTTTTGACGTATATTTTTAAATATCAATATGTGGTATTTGCTTTTATAACAATTATTTGCTTAAAGAACAACGGTGTTTACATTCATTAAAACTTGGAAAATTGCACACGTATTTCGGATAGAATGTATTTCGGACATCTTGAAAAACATTTATACAGAATGTAATTAAATGTAAATAAACTAATCATACATGCATGTACATCACGTCACCGGTGTTGTCATACATTTTAGGACAAACAAAAGAACATATTGAAAGTTTTTTGTACTTGCAAATTACATTATGTTAAGTCAAGTAGATGGTGTATGTATTCTGTTTACGATTCCTTTTATGATTACCATTGAAGACCTAACATCAGAAGTCCTGATACATATGCTATTATGCATCAGTTTACAAGATCTTCTACAGTATATCAACCGGGTTTGCAAGCGGTTTTATTTG
>Ga0224511_10003692_pt1 | contig 11200 bp, 4 predicted proteins | sample SF_May12_sed_USG_2_FD_169988 | JGI IMG/M metagenome (GOLD analysis project Ga0224511, IMG submission 169988) | Sediment microbial communities from San Francisco Bay, California, United States - SF_May12_sed_USGS_8_1 | ecosystem: Environmental > Aquatic > Marine > Sediment | place: USA...
CCCCAAAAACAAAACAAAAAAAAACTAGGAAAGCTGACACTTTTTCTAGATAAGGTTAGGTTTACTGAAACACATATTATCTTTTAGGCCTTACATTTAATGCTACTGTTAAAAATAAATAAATGGATGATTCAATTTTACAGTAGCGTAAAATGATCATTTTAGAATTGTGTGGTCTTAGTTTCCTTATTTATTGTTACCTTAAACTTACCTTGAGTTAAAATGTTTTCAATTGTTTGTGATCAATAATCATGACCTTCAGATTACTGCAAATTTTTCTGATTACCCATTAGTATGTTAGACATAATCAAGAAAGCAGTAAAAGGCAGTAGAAAAAACTAACTGGTTTGATGTAGTGTAAACGTTGTGTTATTACGGGTTCTGGGTGTCAACAATGCCTCTTCTATACTCATATATATATATTCAGTGCATATCCTCATTAACAGTATTTTCACTTGTACTTTTTGTCCACCAAACTGCCCTGTATCATATCAAACATTATCACATGAAAATATTTGCACACCCCACCCACTAGGACAAGGATTTAGACTGGGACTCTGACCCAGCTCCTGAAGCAGACCAGTCTACAGAAAAACAAAGTGAACCAGTCCAATCTGAACAGGTACCAGTCTAGCCATTGGGTGCACCTTGCTTGTGTTGTGACACCCCCATATTCCTCTTCCATATTTAATTTTACTACTAATATATTTTTGTTTTGTTTTCTTTACTAACCATAATTGACGTTTCAACAACTCGTTTGCTCCAAAAAAGGCGGGAAATTATGTAACGCCATAATGCACAACATCATTTGGGCCAATCAGAAGACTGAATCTTCTGTGTATCGTTTGCTTTAAGCACATGCAATGTTTGACATAACATTCTTTCCCGCCATCGATGGAGCATCGAACATCATTTTAAGCATTCTGTCGATCCAATAATTCATTCTTTAGTCTCAATTTGAGAGCATCCTGTGATGTTTTATTCAATGACTAAGGCACATAACTGTGTTTCAGTAATTTGCCGTCAGCATAGACATGTTATGTCATGACACATCTTTAAACAAACTGTGCAGTTATATGACCTAACATTGAAATGTGGATAACAATAATGAATACCAACACTTTTTCAGTATTTTGTGGAATAGATATCAACTATAACAAAAATGTTTCATGCTGTAAAAACAACTAAGGATCTGAGTTTTTAATATTTCACAACCAGGAAATCGAAAAAAATCATTATTTAGGTAGAAAATCAAATGCTTCATTTGTAATAACAGCTTTGTTCTTGCTATCCCATTGTGATCTGTTATTCTAGTTTAGTTGGTGTTAACACGGCTTTTAGTAGATTTAGTTTCTGAATTTTACTTTTCTTTCTAGTCGATTTACTTACATGTTATATGTATTAGGTATGCATGGCTTTTTCAGTTTTTAATCACCTAAACTATCATTTCCCACACTTTTCCTAGGCTATTGGACAGAGAACTTTCATGGCATCCAATGCTGAAAGTGATGGGTGGGGCTCAGAAAGTGATGATGATGTCATTGATGATGTCATAAATAATGATGACATAATTGATGATGTCACAAATGCCAACCAAAGATTAAATTATGGTGCACAACAACAGAAAGATTTTTCTGATCCCATATATGATGATGATATTTCTGAGTTTGAAAATGAGGTATTACTTTCCGTTACCCCTTATTTTGCCTGTGGTTATGGTGCAGATCCTAAAACATCCAATCTGTGTCATGTAAATTGATGTATTGACAATACGTTTGTTGGACCGTCTGAAATGACGTTTTGTCTGACAATGGCGGGAATTTACATTACCATACGCAAAACATACAAAGTAATTTGGGCCAATTAGAAGACTGAATATTTTGTGTATTGCTAGTTCCGCAGCTTGCAATGTTTGACCTAACGCACTTTCTCGTCATTTTCAGAGCATCTGACGTCATTTCAATAGCTTTGTCGATACATAAATTTTATCCCCTACAACAAAATAGACACTTGGGTTATACTGGGGTGAAATGGACCTCTGTTTGTATGGCAATCTGTCAGTCTTGAGCCACAACGCTACCATTTATATTTTTAAAAGAGTAAGGTGCATATTAAAAATCTGCATAATTATGCCTTTCTCACTATTTAAAGTTGTGCTTGTGCTTATACAAATCCCAACGTACCTAAATGGACAAGGTCAAAATAAGTGTTTACCATGTGACAAAGCAGCATGCAGGAATACTGCATAACAACGACAGTTGTAATGTTGTCTCTTGACCGTTCATAGCAGGTGAAATCAATTTCAATTTCTAAATTAGGTTTGTAAAGAGATGGGTCTCCACTTACATACTGGGCATAAACGTAGCATCTGGTAGCAGATTTATACTGTCCTTGGCTAAGCACAGTCAAAGATTAAAAAATTTAATGCTACGTCTGTATCTCGGTAACCTTATAATCTTGCTCTTCATTATAAACTATAACTAATTTTGCAGAAGGTCATGTATACTTGATGAACTATTATTGCAAAGAAATACAGGCATAGCATCTTTAAGCCGGGTATATTTCTCGTAATTTGATATTTCAGTGTAACACATAACATGTGTGTACAAGCTGGAATTTTTTTAACCTGTGGGTGAATAAAGAGTAATATAAGTAAATAAGCCAAACCTCTTTTTGAACACATTGAAATGTGAGCAAGGATGAGAAAACGGATGTTATGAAGGGGTTAAAGGCTTGGTGACAGTGTGACTTGTATTCCCCGTCTTGCCTCACTTTGCTAGTTTTTATGTGCCCTAGGCCAGGCTAGGAGGTTGTAGGATTGTTCGATTTCCCAGATGACATTGACTGATCATTATTTCAGCTTCAGTTTGTCTCATTGTCTCAACCAGTTTTTATACATACTTTATATTCATTAGTTATATAACAAGCTTGATACATTCTTTATATTAACTAGTTATATAACAAACTTGAATTTAAAATGTGCAAATGTTATTTTAATTCAACAGTTTATCAAGTTTTAAGTGCTGTTTACATGCAATTATTTACTCTCACTAGAATGTTGTTCTATATAGAAATTCAAGGCATGTATGTAACTGCAACACAGTACTGACCTTATTTTCAGACCTCAGCAGAATTAATTTTTTTTACAAAATAAGAATTAAGTTCCACAGACAATCCGATATAAGCAATATGTTATTGATAAGCTTATCAATACCCATGGGATGATAACTATGTTTTACAAATAAATGATCATATTTTAGGCCCAAATGTAAATATACTAGGTCACATAATGTCCATTCAGAGGGTCACCCAAGGATCATTCCTATGTAATTTCAACAAATCTGTGTCCATTGGATGATCAGCAAAAATCATGTACTGATAAATTGTAATATTTTTATCCCCTAGTGTGTATACTACATCATTTGATTCACAAATTCCAACACTTTCAGGTCCCAGTGCCAGCCCCGGTGACGAAGGCGGACCCGTTACCCCCGGTGACGAAGGCGGACCCCTCGCCTCCCGAGCAGCCCCAACTAGGGGCAAAGGAGATTGCCGACTTGGAGAAGGAGCTCGAACTGGATTTAGAAAACCTCGACGTCAATGATGATGTATGTAGCAAGTATTAATTTAATGTAATGTTTGTGTCTTTCACTTTGTTGCAATTAATGGGGTGTTTAGTGATTTATATATGGCTTTCACATTGTCATGCTGACAGGGTTTTTCTGCCTTTGCTCTTCAAGTATTTTGCATCAAAACTACATGCTTAAAGCATAAGCAAACTTACATAAAAACACTTTTTGTGATTAAGCAGTAATAATTAATAATAAATATTATATTTGATATATATATAGTGAAATCTACTTTCTGATTACTTGTTTCACAATCGACCTGAAATAAATTAGTACAATAAATGATTAATAGAACTCTAAAACAGAAAAATTCTGTTGGCAGAGCAAATGTATCTACATGTGAATAACTTAATAAATATTATATGACATGTAATACTAGATAAAAAATGAAATAATGACCTTATTGAGGGTGACAGTGCATTTTGTCAACGAAAGGAAACGCTGTAAAACTGAGGTGTTGACAGTTAAAATTTCACGTATGGCCCTCTAACGTCACATGAGCCTAAATAGTAAATAAATCACCCGGGGAATAATACACTAATATATTTAACAATCATCATATAATGACACAAACATGACATATAACATACATTTACATAGGAGGGAGAGGCAGCCGATGAGGTATGATGGTCACTAAAGTTTTGGGGCAAGGCATTTATTATAGCAATAACTGTGAAATGATTGTTATTAGTGGAGCAGTAAATGTTGAGGATGTTGTGTTTGTGTGGCACACTACAAAATAACAGTCTCTTCAAATGTAGATTTTATTTTTACAAATATTTGTATCAAAATTCAAAATTTTACTAAGTTATAGTTGAAAAATGAAATTTTACAAATGTATATACCCACGAGTATAAAAATCATGCACAGTTGTAGTGAAGATTTAGGAATGTTTTAACCTATACATTGTATATTTATTTATGGTTTTAGATAATTTAACACTATTAGTTACGCTCACACAGTCACTGTTGATTATAGACCACGTGCTGGTTTTGGTGTTAAGTTGTCCCTTTACTAAGAAAAGTACTTTAGGGCAGTGGCTTGCAAGTAGAAAAAACCCTCAGCCCTCGCCCGGCTTAAGATGCTATGCCTGTATCTCTTTGCAATGGTAATTCATTTAGTATACTTAACCTACTGCAAAATGTTTGACCTCAATAAATTGAACTTATATCTTATTGATTAAGGTCGGTCAATGCCATTCCATAAAAAATACATTATTTGGGTTTATGCAATTGAATGAAAGAAGTAGTTATTTAACAATGCATGGCTGGGCTTTCTTTTTTCTCAGTTTCATTTGTTTTCGAATTTGCATATGTACATTGGCAACGAAAAAGGCAAAAGAAAGGTCTCTCTGTTATCTAGATTATAATTACACTTGCAAAATGTCTTTTCTGAAATTACTATTTTTACAGCAGAAATACATTATGATAAAAAAAGCTCCTTTGAATAAAGCATTTCTTAGGCTTTTAAAAAATGTCATGTACATAACAGGTTTTGATATGTTAATTAGTTTCGGGCTATTAACACATTTTAACTGACATTATCATAGTTTTCATTTGAGTATTATACTTGAGCCAAAATGTGTTTCATAAATTCAACTCTTTTCAGGAAAATTAACTGTGTTCTTACACTTGGTAAAGTTTAATGCTCATGTTTCAAGTTCATATTAATCCATGTACATACTGGGATGCTGCTTTCAAGTTTATTTGCATACAAAATAAAACCTAGTTTAGCGCTCCAACCAAACCTTTAGAATTATTGCAAATCAGTTTTGTTTGTGTTTTCCTATTGACAAGTTACCTTTTCGTTGACTAACAAAAGATGTAGCCACAATGATAATCACGAGGTCTTGTTCATCTAAAATGTGTGTGCTCCTTTTATAACAGTTTAGTTTTGGGACAAATTCTTACTCTAAACCTTTGTTAACTGTTGATTGGTGATGCCAGGGATCCATGCATTCATTACTTGTTAACAAATTGTATGTACATGTACTTCTATACATCATGCCAATAATATCACATTCATGAATGCACTTCATGCTTTAACAAATTTAGCAAAGTTTTTGTAATGTAAAAAAATAATGAAAATTGAATAAATCTTGTGTGTAGTTATACTATGAATATATCATTGTTGGTTATAGAAGTATTTTTATAATCTGTTTTCTAGGACCTGGATATTGATGAGAATTTGTTAGAAGACTAGTGTGGAAGGCTGCCTAGATGTCCTGTGAGATATGGACTCATAAATAAACACTATGGATGGAAAGTGTGGGGATAAACAGTCATAGAAGCGATAGAAGACGTTCACCGGATAGTGGGCTGTCTTTCTTCTTAAGCCATTGTTATTTTGAAACAATATGTTGTATTTTGAATACACTGTTCATGTGGAAGGAATCAACTTCATTTAATATTAAAGAAACAATTTATTGTGCAAAGAGAATTTAAGTTTCTCTTATTACAGTAAAACGTACTTGATTGCATTGGACTTGTGCATTAGTAAGTTGTGTTGTCTTTTATAAGCACTGATGGTGTAACATGTACAGTTTTGTGCAATGACTTCATGTATTTAGTGGTTCCAATCTGTGCTCTGGTGATATGTTAATTATAGTCTTTATGGTTTATTCTAAAGTTATTTATATTTTATAATTCATGCTTACCTGTAAACAAAGTGCTTTGATGAATTAAAACAGTACAATTTATGGATAACATAGCAGAAATGCTTTTGAAAAAAAAGAACCTTACCACATTTTATTTTGTTAAGATAAAAAAATTATCTTTTTATTTGTCTGTAATATAACAATTCTTTAGTCTGTTAATGATCATCTTGTCGTATATATATATATATATATATATATATATTGATCATGAAAACTTAATATAATGAGTAAATGTGTCAGAAAGAAAATAAATTAATGTGATACCAAGTTATCTGTAGTTTGTATAGCATGCTGGTAGTAGTTGCAGTCTACCAATCCAAGGTGTGTGAGTTAGATGTGTTATGTAAGGCTCTTCTGCGCGACACTCACTCTCATCAAGGGAAACATTGATGCCAAGTTATTTTAAAATTCACCCATTCATGACAAAGTTTGGACTCCGGACAAACATTTGGACCAAATTTGACCTTTGACCTCTAAGTCTGACCACTCAGTTTGAGGTATCAAAATGATTCTTGCGCGTGACACTCTCATCTCAACACTTGTAACATGCAATATTTAAGTTTCGGCCCGGACAAGCCACATTGTGCGCGCGCACAAACAGAACTAAACAAGTGACGTCTCTGTCGAGCTCGACGCAAGCTGACTCGGCAATAAGTGTATTTTAATATGAATACATATTTGGTTTATGCTACTGTTACACTAGAGCCCGTTCGTACTACGTTCCGAAATTTTATAAAACGAGTTAGGGTCGGGTAAAAAACGGGTATATTTGGCCAAACGATGGCTAGAGTACGATTGCAACTAGTTCACATACCGTTATTGACTCGACTATTTCGCCAGCAGAACGGGATAAAACGGCTATGTGCAACGTTTCAAACAGTCCTAGTCCGACTCCAGCCAGTTCAAATCCGTTTCGTTACAAGTCTATTTCGTTCCCATTACGTCCTCTCCCGTCCATAACTCGACCACCTCGTTAACAGACCGTTCAACTCGACCACAGTACGTCCTCAGTACGTTCAGATCGTAATTTCGCGCACGTCCTGGTCAGACCTATAAAACTCGGCACGTTTCAGCTAGTTCACATTCTAGTTTGACGCTTTAAACCAGTAACAAATAACAAGCCAAGCATGCCTCCAAGGAAGAACAGAAGCAAACGTAAAAACGCCGCTCCTCCACACAAACAGACTGAAAAACAGACTGTTGTCGTAAAACCCTCTACTGAAAATGATGCCCCATCGCAAAACCCACCGTCAGGCGACTCTAAGTCAGAGGGCCAGATGTCCGTTATCCATGTTACATATATGTGACTATTATATGATCCTATGAGAGGACGGCCCGTATTTATACCCTCCTGATTTAATCGTACTGCAAACGGAATTGTCGTTGAAAGGACTGGATACAAACGCAACAACTCGTATTGAACACGGATAGAGCGTACTGAGGACATACTGCAAATGCTTAGGACTGTAGAAACGTGTTAGGAACTATTTGTTTTGATTTTATCAGAATAAGACTGAGTAAGGACGCACTAAGAACGTTATGCGATCGAGTAAGGTCGGTCTTCGGACGAAATGAACGAGTTAGAAACGGACAAGGTCGTTACGAGATCGTAATTCTAACAGCAACTTGATCGCACTACGTCCCAGAACGTCCTTAATACGATCGCAGTACGACAGTTACGTTCGCAATACGACCATCTCGTTTTCGGTACGATGGCACTAGGTCTTATTTCAGGACGGGATGGCTTTTCAAATTTTTGAGTCGGTTCAACAATTTTGAGGTGCCATGTCGACCAAACTCGTCCATTACGTTTGTAAACAGATCTCAATATGTTGCTACTACGACCACTCTGTTTTCACGCCGTTCAAGTCCGTTCGGCTTCAACTTTAAGGTCGTACTGAGGACGAGTATAAGTGTAACAGGGGTATTAGACTTCATTAAACGGCTTTAGCGTTTCATAGTTTTTATTTATGTAAAAATCCAGGAGGCCAAAAACAAGGACCATGAAAACAACATTATTATTGTACAACTATTTACAGGTGGTTACAAAACCCATAATATTATGAGCTTTTTTTAATGTAGCTACATTAAAATATAAAATGCACTGACAGAACATAAAAATACAAACCGTTTACGAAATTTCAAGACACATTTACCAATTAAGTCTGTTGTATCATATCCATAATTATTGTTCTAATAAAAACGCTTTATGAATAGAAACAAAATTTCATGTATACAACACTAGCGGATCCGGGGGGAAATACGTACGTTTTTGCTTCAGTAAACATGTACTTGTATTCGAAATATAATATTGTTAAGAGATTCTTTCCAAAGTTGATTAAACAGACTTCTGTTGAAAATTACAATTTGATTTTTCTTAGCTTTTAAAAAAACATTTTATAACGTTTTTATAACGAGATTCTTTGCCAAACCCAGTCAACGAGTGTAGCCAGACCTGATGTCGATGAACACACATTGCGACTTGCATTATACTATTTTCAGGGGAAATAATTGCACAAACGACAATTATCACCATTTTAATTACATAATAAATGTTTCAAGTTATAGTACAAACGCGGTGCCCTATGTACTATTATTTGAATCATTTTAGTATGTGTATAATTTTATTTTACTCATAAACACATTACTGTATGATATGTGTCCGATTCTGACATTTTGGGTCCAATTGACTATTTTATCGATATTGAGAATTTGGTATTATTTAAAAGGGCTTTGTTTGCAGATTACAGTTTTTAATATAAAATAAAGATATTCCTATTTTTCATGTCTATAACACCACTTTGAAATGCATGCTTTAAGCATCATGAACAGTGTATATGTCAAATATAACGGTGTTACTTTTTTATCAATACATGAGTGGCCAATTTAATGATATAATTGTGATACATTTATATCATATTTAAATAATTTTGACATGGATACACTTCATCTAGTGTTTGTAGGCCATTAAAACTACTATTAAATACTTTATAATTTGATGTGTTATTTTGACGTCATTTTACTTAGGGACGTCATTTCGTCAATTGGACCCACAATTTCAGAGGCTGACACATATTTAATAAACTTTTGTATTGCGATGAATCGCATATGGTTATTTAATATTTTTTATAAGAATAAACAAATATACAACTGACAAAATACTAACGTTTCGTTAAAAGTAATACACATAAACAGTTAATATCTCGCATGTTGCATTATTGTTATTGTTTTCTCTATTTTATCCTTTCATTGTATATTGGACGCAACCCAGACGATAATGGATCTCAGTTTATACTAAAACGTTTTATTTAGTGTTCATGTTTAATACACTTCATTCATGAATTTCTCATTGGAGACGCACATCATTGTCTAAAGTAATGGTGTTTATATCATTTAATCAGTCATGTTGTTAAGAAATGACATAAGAAGGTCAAATAATTCAAGCATTTAAACGGATCACGCAATCGGAGCTTTTTCAGGAAATATTATCGTTGATGTATTCGAATCAATTGAACTGTTACATAACAAAATATATTATATTTGTTCGCATCTTTTATCTAGTGTACACTGTATGACTCTTTACAATTGTGCCCTTTTAAGTCGCTATTTTAAATCGCATTTTAATAGCCAGTAGACTTATCAATGTTATATATTTTTAGATTTTTATAAATCAAATAGATTACACAAAGCAAAAAAACATCTGCATGTTAAGTATGTGACGCTTTTGACCCGGATGTTAAATTGTGCTTTAGACAAAAAACGGTGTAAGCTAAAGTCATCACCTGAAGTTTTAACAACAAGCTCTGTGTTAAGTCAAAATCGGCGGCGTACACTGGTAATGAAGTAATTTAAAAAGCTATGGTTCATATAATAGTACTAGATTTAGAAACATCATCACGCTCTAAGTGGGTAATCGGACTTCGTTATACAAAAAACGGTGCTTACAACTGTGCATTTACAAGGCGATTGTTCCTTCCCTATGTATTAAAACTTGAACATAATTGTTAAAAGCCACCGATCCTGACGATATTTATTTTATTTCAAGTACATAATATAGCACAGCAAGTCACAGGGCATTGCTGATACAGTAGTCTTTGTTTTACAGAAAAAAAATCCGAAAAACACAAAAATATACATGTAGTTTTTTCTAAATGTCTGTTGCGTCATGATGTTGTAAGTGTCTTTGTGTCGTCCTGTGTGTTAGTTTTTGTACGGGCAATTTTGTCATAGTGCCTTTAAACTTGACATATCTACATTGTCTACAACATTCTTTATTTGAACATCTCTTCGATTTATATTACGTATAGTATAGTAGTATATAACATAAATATGTCTCAATAGTATTTGTGTTGAATGAAGTCGGTCACTGAGTATAAGCTGGCAAAACGCCAAATTTGCATTCATTTTCATACGGATTTTTAAAGCTCGTTCGTGGGTCAGATAACATTAGGTCATTAGACAGTTGGTGTCGGATCAAATATTTCATAGACAGTACATCAATCTAATTTGACAGCTTTTGGTAATTCTTTCAATGCGATAACGTAGAGAAGAGAATCAACATAAAGAACATTAAAAGGTGCATTTTATCAGAATTCGCCGAAAATCACGCTTTTAAAGAAGTATAATCACAAATGTCACAATAAAAACAGATAGGATATAGTTATCTAAACCATTCGGATTTTTATGATAATTATTCGGGCAGCTAATACCCACGAATGTCATAATTAGTTGCTACTAAAAACTTTTCCTAAATTTTTAGACCTGGTCAAAATGCAATTGTGCAATCAATTTCGTAACAAAGGTTTTAGCTATTAATTACTCCATGTATTTGTGTTGTTATGTTATAAATACTTCATATGATACTAATGATTTCTTCACATGAATAGAAATTTTTATGCAGTAGTTTAAGATGCTA
>Ga0224511_10003693_pt1 | contig 11199 bp, 4 predicted proteins | sample SF_May12_sed_USG_2_FD_169988 | JGI IMG/M metagenome (GOLD analysis project Ga0224511, IMG submission 169988) | Sediment microbial communities from San Francisco Bay, California, United States - SF_May12_sed_USGS_8_1 | ecosystem: Environmental > Aquatic > Marine > Sediment | place: USA...
TTGAAACAAACATCCGTTAATATGTGAAACTGCCAAATGTAGTTATCCATGCATGTTTAAATAACACAGAAAAAATAAATTTGATGAAAATGTGTGACTCGCAATTTCGGCTATGTTTATTTACGTTGCGATCAATTGCGCTAAAATAGCTTGACAACGATCGGTATTTTCCGTTGACTCGGTGGTACAGAGGTAACGCATCCGACTGGGGTGCAAGAGGTCCCGGCTCTGGCAATGATTGTTATGTTTGATTTTCTGTTATATTGTTGTTAAGGTATAACATTTTGCCAAAAACACATTATTTGTCGCGAAATGTTGTAATTCCATTTGCAATGGTAATGCATTTAGAATACTTAACATATTGCAAAACGTTTGACCGATTATAAGGGTAGCAAAAACAGACATAGCATCTTTAAATAAAGTAATCCGACTCGATACAAAATAGCGAAAGTAAATGAATAAAATTATATGGAGATTACTGAGAGGTGTTTGCTTTTGGTTAACTGCCATTGTATAAATACAACGTACTGTTTTTCCTCCAAGAAATGACTCGAGTCAATCTCTAACGAAAACATCATGATAATGAAATGACATTCCGGCGCGTACTTTATTATTTAAAAAAAAAAGCCAAAATAATTGAAATCACTGTGCACAGCAAGTCGGCTCAAGATTTACATTATATTTTATGTCTTATAAAAATCACTAAGAAGTAATCAGTAAAATATTCCTTATTGATATGTTTTTATCCGTCAGCTTCTTGAGTTCAGTTAGGTTGAGGTGCATTAAAATAATTAAAGATATAATGTATGTTTTACTTATATTATGTTGGGTTTAATTTTCAAATACTGTGTATACATGCACTTAGAGGCTTAAACTGATTTGATCACTTAAACATGCGTAGCTTCTGTTACAAACTGTTTATGGATGTTTCTGTATATTCTTCCTGCTATCAGTTCTATAGTGTTTAGATTCTGTATATAGCCAATGTGGTCAAGCTTTCAAGTACTTACTCAATGCGTGTCTAAATGACTTTTACCTATTTTTTTCAACGTTGTTTAATAATTTAACATATGCAAGCGAATGAACAAAACAGCACCTTGCAGAACAATCCTGATTTAGAACACCTCTTTAGTTTATAATTAAATATGTTGGTCTACATATGAAAATGATAATGATAATAATACAGTATATACTATTAATACAACATCAAATGGTTGCTTGTTCTTTGATTTTGTTCACAATTATTTTACTATTTTGATTAGGAACACCTGCAAGATTTTCCGTTCCTATAAAAAGGAAATGCGACATGTCATGAAAATAAAAAATTCCAAAATCAATACTTATGTAATAAAACATTGTAAATGACAGGGTACCTTCAACCTGTAGGTATGCTGTTCCCATCCCGGCCCCCGGGGTACGACTGGCTCGCACACCGTTCTCCACCCTGCAGGTGTAGAAGCCGCTGTACTCGTACGTCAGATTGTTCAAAGAGAGAACCTCTGAACCCGGGTATGACCTTAGAACTAACGCGTGTCCCGGCCACGTGTGCTCCCATGTGATGTAGGTGTACCTATCCGGCACGCCCTGAGCTTTACATCGCACATCCGTGGTGACCTTGGTGGCGGTGGTGTTTGTTACACTTACTGCGACGTCAGGTTTGTCTTTATCAAAAGAAATAATAATACATATTTAATATGAATATAAAACGCTGCTTAAATGTCCCACAGTCTAAAAAACATTGTGAACTTAGATAAATATAAAACACACCATTTTATATGTAGAAATATTGGCAATGTGTATTTTTTTAAATATTGTGACTCTAACACCACCATGTTTCGACGTAGATGGTAAGTGTCGATTTTGACTCAGAGTTCATATGGTTGATAAGAAAATGTTAACATAAACTTTTAATCATATTCTTTGTTTGTTATTTCAATTAACTAAAGATATGCTGCGCATGCTTGAGTTAACAACGCAATTCTCACTTCGTAATCCTTCATGAGCTGTAAATCTCTCGAAAATGGTATGTGCTTTGTGCTACATGTTGATCGGATTATATGATTGTTTTTGTATAGTGTAGCAGACTGTAAATGTGTTTTCCCCACCAAACAATGTATTAAATGAATAAATACAGAAATGTCTGTGCCATATGAACTGTAAATACATGTACAATACTAGGTTAGTGTTGAATATAGATCAAGTTTATCCTGTGAGGCTAAGAAAATCTAAAAGCACGAGGCTTGACGAGTGATTTGAAATTTTCGGACCGAGCAGGATTAACTTGAGCTATATTCAACACTAATCCTAGTATTCTATTTATCCTACCATTTAAAATGATTAAAGCATTTTTCTAATTTGTTATTTAAAAATCCGATTTTCCGTTTTTAAATACAACCATTTAATTAGTTTGTCTTGCTATATCGTTTTGTCGCAAAAAAAAAATTGAGATATGGTCCCCGATTCAATAATTCTTCTGATATTATTAAGATCTCATAAATAAACATTAACATGATTTTTGTTTGCAGAATAAAAAATTGAAACTATTCTTATAAACTGCCCAGCGGTGTCCGTCATCTTGATTTTACATGTATGTTGTCTTGATCGCGGAATTTGACGACGGTATGCTATAGTGCTAATGTCTTAGTTAAATGACAAACTCGATAAATTATGTACATCCTGTTTAAAGGATTATTTCACACATTAAACAAAGAAGACATAAAGCCAGTGAAAAGCTCGGAAAATAACACACGAAACAGCAACAGAACGTTGACCAAATGAATTGCGCGTTCGAGGTTTATTCAGCACCAGGGCTCCAGATAATATTTTTTTCTAGGGAGTAAATGTACATTCTCCTTTAAGAGTGAGGGGGTAATGTACTCCCTAATTTCAAACCAATCAGAGAGTGTGAATGTGCAGAAAACACATTTTTCTATTGTTTTTGTATATAATTTATTATACATTTTAATAAATATTAAACTTTATCAGGTCTTTATAAAACAACTCCAGATAATTACTAATAAGGAATACACACATTTCCAGTTCTCCAGATAAAAAAAGTGTCTTGCGAGTATGTACTCTTTTCTGTAAGAGATCAAAAGAGCGAGAGAGCAACGCGCACTCCTCGTAACGTAAGAAATTCTTACATGGTTGTGTCAAAAACATAACAACACTGTTTTAAAAGAATTCATAAATAAGATAGACATATATTGTCATAATAATGTTATTTATCAAGTTACTATGTCCGCTTTATGAATAGAATAGAAATAAATTCATAAATAAAATAGACATATATTGTCATAATAATGTTATTTATCAAGTTACTATGTCCGCTTTATGAATAGAATAGTAATAGAAAAATGAAACGCTACGAATTCGTTTTTAAAGTCATCTGTACATGTGCAGTTTAAAACTTGATAAGCAGTAAGACGCAAAACGGGAATCATCAAGTTACAATTCTATCAATGTTACGCAGGTCTACGTTGTTTATAATTTTAACAAACGCTTAGCAGTTGAAATAATTCGGCCAACGTAAAAAAATTATGAGCAAACGAACCCAAACTATGAAATGTATGCGCTGGAATTTTAATAGGACCGTATCGTACCCTTTTATTTAAAAATTAAACGCGTAAATGTACGCTCAGAATTCCAATTAGTGCGTAAATGCCCGTTTTCAGGGGGTAAATCTCCCCCTTACGCGCCTTATCTTGACTAATGTTCAGCACCCGCCGACTTAAGCAACGTTTTTTCGATGGGTAGTGTTTTACGGCTAATGTAGCCCTGATGGCAGGATATATTAGGATATGCTATGTTTGTTTGTATTAGTGTTATCGTGGCGCGTTATACAGCAACTGTGTCACACATTGGGTAACTCAAAAGATGCCTTAAGTGTTCTTCCATGATCAAATGTTATGACAAAAAACTTACAAATAACAACTAAGTTGGCGTCTTTGGAGACGACATCCCCGATGCCGTTGTTGGCCGAACACCGATACCGACCAGCATCTTCTCTTGTCACAGCAGTAAAGTGGAGCGATAGAGAGTTTTCTCCCTTTACCAATCCTTCTGTTATAACCACCGCTCTCCCTTCATACCTCCACGTGATAACGGACGCGGGGTTGCTGGATACATTGCAGTTTAGCAAACCCAAATGTGTTTCCTCTATTTGTACATCTGTTGTCTCAATTGTCGGTTCATCTTTTCAACAGTCAAATTTAGATAATAGAGAACGACGTATCTCAAAAGTATTTGGTATATAATAGTTAGATTAAATGTTAATCAAAAAGCAGTGCACTGCTGCAGCTGAATGAGACGCGTAAAATAGAAGCTGTATGTGAATATCTCATCCAAACGTTTTGACATATAGTTAGAACAGTGTAGGCGCATATTGAAACTTTAACAATGTATTTATGCTTAACTTTTAAACGTTGGTATTTTTCATTTTTTAAACACAATAAGTATAAAACATCTTAAAAATGCGATACCATTGTTAGTTAGGTCTGTTTTAAAGAATAAAACACACATAAATATTTCATTTAAATAAATTAACGTAATTATAATAAAAAAACTTCAGTTCCTACCTTCAAACATCCCATTGTTCTGCATTTAATACCATTTTGGCATACAATTCTTAGTTTTTAATTTACATTCAAATACATGTATAATCTGCTTAGTTCTTAGCGAACACAAACACATAGAGACACAGTCAAATGTTAACATGTTCTGTTTCTCTGTTTCTGGGACTCTTTATTTAAGACCAATATCGACCATGCTTCAAGTTGTACACAACAATCGCATTATATATCAAATTTACCATCTCAGAATTATTTTTGACAATGTCTATACTACTAAACTGATGAGTCTAAAACGTTATTGTAATAATTTATATTAGTTTTACCACATTATTGAAAATAATGAAAACATTTTTAACTATAATTGAAACGATTTTGCATACCGCATGTTACTTACACAATATATGCAGTTGAATCTCGTCTGACTTCGCTCGAAGTGCCATGTCGTGTGTGTACGAGGACTCGCAAAAGAGAATAGCGCCGTCGTCCGCCTGTGTCGGAGTAAACGTACACCTTTCTATGACGTCGTACAGGTTTTGGTTAAGAACGGAACTCGTTGTACATTGTGCTATCCTAATCGGGCTCTGACCTGACCGATACTTGAAACAGTAAACTGTTGGCTGTGGATAGCCTCCCGTAGACAGGCAGGTTACTTCTAGAGGCACGTCTTTCATTCCCATTATAATTGAATTTGCCGGTACTGGTTGGGAGATACGGATGCTTGGTTGGACTGAAATAATAGTATATAATGTATCAATAGACGACTATACTTTAACATAATATGTAAGTATTGACTGTTTGGTTGTTATAATTCTTAAAAAATTAGTAGTGTCCTAATTCTTTATTTGACTTTATCTTTATTCATTTTCATGCTGTTATGTCGCTTAAAATTGCGTGAACTATTTTATTGAAAAATATAGATTAGAGAGGTGTTCACAGAAACATCTTGCTAGCAAAGCAAGCAGGGTTACTTTTAAGAGCACAAAATAACAAACAACAAAATAATAACAAGAGGCTCCTAAGGGCACAGTGTCGCTCGGCTGAGTCTTTTTGAACCTGGCTAGCCTAACTATTTAAAATGTGGTGATTTTATACTTGCGTTCTCATTTTTCATGAAACATAGCAGTATTCAACAAGAATAAGAAAAATAATTTAAGGATTTTATGTAATTCAAAATGAACATGTTATGCCTAGGGTACAGTCCATTTTGACTCACAAGGCGTCATTGGTATAATTATGGTAGAGGACCAATAAGTAATGTTATAAACCAAATATCAAAGCTCTGGTTTTTGTAGTTTCAGAATTTAGAAGGTTTTAGAATTGTTTTGAACTTGTTCTCTGACCTTGATGTGCAACTGAACGGAATTGTTTAAGAGTTTTGCTTGTGGGTCACAAATAATAGTTCATATTTTATTCAATTGGGTCAAGCTGTTCAGAAGGGGAAGTCGATTGATGATGTTCCTATATAATACAATGCATATTGGTGACTCCAAGGGCGGGGCCAGATTTGACACCGAGGATATGAGCTATGTTAAGGGCGGCTAATCATGACTAACACAAGTATCTAACTGTTGACTTATATGAGGAAGCTTTAATACAGAGGCTAATACTGGTGAACCATAAAATGCTGGTTAAAAGTACAGACTGCCTCAGTGTTAAGTGGCGGATCCATGGATTTGATTTAGGGTGCGGGTCGTTGACCTCGTCAACGGGGGAGCGGGGTAGTAGAAAATGAAGTGTTGACGAATGAGTATAAGTCATTTTATCATTATCTAAAATAACATCTCCATGACCGCCTTTTTATATTATGCATGGAACACATAATAAATGGCCTTTTTATAAAACAGGTGTTTATTACTGAGATTTGTGTATGTTTAATTCTAGCTCCATGTACTCGAACCTTCTTAAGGTACACTAGAAGAGGTCTGATGTCGAATTAAGCTTAGAAAAATATTTGAACTTACCTCTTACATTCACCTCTATTTCGTAAATGTACCATTTGTCCTTGAATATTACATCGCACATATACAACCCTGCGTCGTTGATCGTTACAGAATCCAACTTTAAATCAATATTGTTATTTGCCCAGCTTATGCGTTTGAGTTTTTCACCAAGTTCTAGATTAAAAAGTCCAGAGTTTGTATTGTATTTTGTATTATTAGGAGGTCCCCACCAGGTCGGATACATGTAATTAATACTATCTCGAATGCTGGTGTTACACACGAGAACCAGTTCTGTCCCGGTTGTCAGGAAAACTGTTTCGTTTACACAGAAGACGCCCACTGTGACAGCTGAAAAATAATATATTGTTTATCGTGAAAACGAATGTGTGGAAAGACTCATTTTTAACATTGAATCAAACATTTATTTAAAAAACTTCCTTGAAAGATGTACAATACTTGTTAGTTCTAGAAGATGTACCAGATGCCCTCCTTTTTTTTAAATAAAAGTGACATATATACTTCGGAAAAAACCCGCCAAATTTTATTTAAGTTTAGATAACAATGAATTGTCTATAATAGTGTTACGGAGGTTTTTCTAAAGAGTAAACAGTAATAAGACTTGTAGATTGTTTTAGAAACTAAACGTTAATAATGCACGACACATGACGAATAAGAACAAACATTACCTTCCACAAAATATACAATGTAACAATATCTTGAGAAATTGGTGATTCTGAAGCAATTTATATTTTTCCATGTTATGAAGTGCTGTGATCTTGCATCAAATTACGACCAGATTCAATAAACGTCATAATGAATATTTACTTATAGTTTAAATAGACATATTCGCAAAGTATTGTTTCATGTATGCATACTTATTTATTAACTGTTATCAAAAGAAGATACTCAACTTCTAATAAAGAACACTTTGCTGTACAACATTAAGATGAGTTTTAATAAAAAATGAATTCGGAATCACGTTAAAGTTATATACTACCCGGTAAATAGCCATACTATAGTCCCACAACTATTGCCAACATTCGATATTATTTAACATCAACATGCAGTACCGAAAAGTTATATTTCCGAAACAATTTGTTTCTTTTTCCTTCTGATATGGACACCGTTGTGTGTGTAAAATACCTTCTAAATTGTTTATCTAAAGAACTAACTAGCATGTTTCTTTTGTCAAACGGTGTACATTAAAACATTTAAATAGCGCATAAGCTAAACATTGGAAACATTGTCTAATTTAAGCATACTATAGTTAAATATGAATCCACTTGTTCCCAGCAATACATATCACAGCTATAACATATAGGCGTAACGTAAAGTAAACACTTACATGAGTAGATAACGATAAAAAACTCCAGAATCTGAAACATGAATAGCATACTCTATAGACAAACATCAATCACTGAATAGTAATTGCGTCCGTGTAATTTAAGTGGTATAACAGTACACTTTCGCCGGAAGTAATTACGCAGTAGAATCATTTAAAATAATTTATAATATCACATACTGACCTGTTAGTAACGTACTGTTTTTGTTTGGCCTTTCTTGTTTACAATGTATATTAATTTGACAATGATTAAAACCTATATAGTTAGAGCATTTATTATCTATTTTTATAACTTTAAAGTCAATGACTTTTGTTAATGCTTATTGATTTATTTGTTGTTGTCTGCATGGATTTTAGCCTCTGTCGATCGCAGTTTCAACTTTCTTTTTACAATGCTTTCGGCGGGAGGCAATTCATTCACCAATAGTTTTGGACGTTATCTGAAGGTATGGATTCTTCCAGTATTCTTGAATAAAAACATGTCATGTTGACTTCCTTTTAAAATATTTTAATATTTGACCCTGAAAATGAAACGATGCTTTTGCAAAGTAATTCAGTTCCTGATGTACAATTGTTTATTGATATGTACATTACATAAAAGGTTATTGTATAATAAATCATTCATGGTCTAACATAAAATCTTAAATGTAATATGGTAGAAAGCCATTTAAAAATATTGAGGGGCATCCACACCTTCCTATACCTTAATTTATATTACAGTATCATTGTCAGAGTTTGGTGTCAAACAGCCATCTTAGCCAGTTCTAAGGCATTATGGCTGTAGTGATCACTGTAGTGGACATTTACCATTACAAAATCTTTGAACAGAAATGTAATTAAAATATAACCTTTAATGGAATACAATGACATTATAAGTCAGATGCACCATTATGTCGGCATGTGCTGGCTTCGCATTTGCATATTAATAACATCTAATCTTGATTAGGACTTAAAAACCATGTGTTGTAAACACATAACTAAAATTGTAAACAAAACTAAAGTTTGAGATGGTGAAAGTGTCTGCACGGATACGTACAATTTAAAATTGAATATGATCCAAAAGGTGTTGTTGTTATACTGTATGCAGCCAAAATAAGACCGTACGCAAAGGGGGGAGGGGGTGATTTTCTAACCCTAACCCTAAATCCTGCTTCCGTTTCAAGTGATTTATCATCTATGCAACATATGGCAGTAATATGTATGAGTATACTCAACACTGCGAAATGTAAAACATTTTGTGTTCTACAGTATTCTTTGAAAATCCGAAAACACAAAAAAATAGTTTTTTTCTAAATGTCTGTTGCGTCAATGTGTTGTACGTGATTTGTGTCGTTCTATGTGCAAGTATTTGTACGGGCTATTTTGTCATTATGCCCTTCAACTTGACATATTTACATTAATAACAGCATTCTTTCTTTGAAAATCTCTTCACTTTATATAAACAAACTCTAGTCGGCATTAGTGAGTTCACCTAAAAATATGAATTAATAAATAATGATGTTTTTCTTCATGTTTTCTTCTTATAAACAAACTGCCTTTTTACTGTACATTTCTACTGCAAAGGCAGTAACAACTTAAAAAAGAGGTATAGCTGTCTGAGACTCTTTTCCTTTGTAATTGATCGGTCCAAACATGACTACATGTGTATTATTATAAGTCTGATCGATGATCAAAAGGAATACGCTCAGAAAGCGCTCTTGATACAACTTTTTTAGAACTTCAAACCATTTTAAAAGAATGTCAATAATAATCATTTATAACAGTATATGGTCATTTTTAATCCAATGGATTAGGCTGTTATTATCCGGTGACAATCTGACATAGCACAAAATGTCAATATGTCATACTTCCTGTTTGTAATAAACTTAATCACAACAAAGGAATACTACCGAAATGGGAGGGGCTTGAAAAGTTGCGGAACTATGCATTGAATAAGACACTATCTTTTTAAAATATGCAAAAATCTCCTCAATCCTTTACTTAGATTTTGTTCATTATCTAGATTCTAAACATGTTTCAATAAGGCAAACCCACCATTTCAAAGTATGCATGCTTACGGTTAGTCTTTTTTAAAGCTGACACAATGTACAGCAAATGAACAATTTTAAAATGCTTAATTCGACAACAATTCAGTCTACTAAGCTTTTTGCTAAATATTTTTATAATATTCTGTTCATTTAAACAATATAAAACTGGATGGAAAAACATACCGACATTAGATTAATCCAACACAAAGGATCTGCTTTGGGCTTTAAAATAGTTGATATACATGAGTTAGAATATTGTTTAAAACGGACAAAAACAACACCAAACTCACTTTAAAGGTACCCTAAAGGTTCCCAGGTGTTTGTTTAAGTCATTGACAGAACAAATGCTGTACTTTTCTTTTTCAGTTTCCTATCATATTGGCAATGTTTTAGGTGGCCTAGGTAGAGAGTAAACATGCATATTTGATTAAATGTTGGATTAGTGTGAGGTTTATTATAGGGGAAACTGGTTTAAACCGCCAACGAATGTCTGTTGCGTCTTTGTGATCTACGTGTTTTGTGTTGTTTTGTGTGCTTGTTTCGGGTCAATTTGTCATGGTGCCCTAAAACTTGGCATATCTACATTGTTTACAACCTTTTTTTCTTTGAACATCTCAATTTATATTAGATAAAGTGCCTCCTGATAAGGTAAATCCGTGGAACACTGGACATAGAATTTTAAGGGTCAAGGATATGGCAGTACACCTTTTATATGATGTTTAATACAAGACAATGACGGTTTGTTGGGCTGGGGGCTTATTTTAGGAAATACATATGCAAAAGAAATCTTATTGAAATTTCACAAAGAATCGAGCCTTTTGAGCGAAAGTGCAGTAAATAACTATCCTATTTTTTATAACTTTAAAGTCAATGTCTTTTTGTTAAAGTCACTGTCCTCCAGATGCTCAAATCGTAAAAAATGAAAAAAATATTAAAATTATCGGTAAATACTGGTCTTGTTTTGTTCAGTGGACTAATTCATTATTACTGACCCATAAATTTTAGTGAGAAAGTTGACAGAATCTTTGGTAAAACATCTTTTTTCTTTGCATAATCTACTGCGTTACTAACGTAGTAGCCGTTAAAAATAGAAAGGATAATTTATTCAAGAAAGTCACGTGTTACAACATTTGCTGTTTCCGGGTTGCCAGTCAAAACGGCCCCAATCTAAAACTGCCCCTGTCCAAAACGGCCCCACTTTCGGTCAATACGGCCCCAAACGATAGCAAAAATCGGTTTAAACGGCCCCATAGGAGGATTTCATTGTAAAGTTTGGGTGTGAAAGTTAACACATCTTAAGTATGACAATTAATAATGGC
>Ga0224511_10003694_pt1 | contig 11198 bp, 5 predicted proteins | sample SF_May12_sed_USG_2_FD_169988 | JGI IMG/M metagenome (GOLD analysis project Ga0224511, IMG submission 169988) | Sediment microbial communities from San Francisco Bay, California, United States - SF_May12_sed_USGS_8_1 | ecosystem: Environmental > Aquatic > Marine > Sediment | place: USA...
GATGAAAGGGAAAGCCCTCAGGAAGCATAGCCTGCACGAGAAAACAGCAGCCTCGGTTTTATTGAAGCCGTTCATCAGTAGTAATGAATGATGCCACACCACTGACGCCCCCTAGCGCATGAGCGAATTCACTGTCTTAAATATTCCTGGATTAAACGGATCAAATTTGACCAGATTCAGAATGGGTTCAAATATACGAAACTATGCTAAATGCATATGGTAAATAATTTGTTTTCAAATGTAACATAAACACCAATGACACTGAAAAACTTGCTATATGCATGGTCTTGTGTTTTCTTAAAAGAAGAAGTAAGTGATATTGGTAAAGAAACACACGTTCATTGTGTGTCGCATTGAAATACTGTTTTTACATTTTGCGTTCTCTGGTACAAGCTGCAGCGTACAGTAATCTACATACCGGCATAATCATCAGCTTAAAGATGCTATTCCTGTATCTTTTAGTTCAAAATTGTTTATATCTCACATTTAAACCATATCTAAGCAGTGAATTATACTCCCGTAATATGAGAAACTGCCAAATGTAGTTATCCATGAATGTAAAAATATTGCAGAAAATGATGAATTTGTTGAAAACGTGTGGCCCGCAAAGTCGGCTTTGTTTTTTACGTTTCGACCTATTGCGTCGAAACGGTTAAATAGCTTGACTACAATTGATACTCTCACTTGACGCGGTGGTGCAGAGGTAACCCATCCACATTGGTTGCGAGAGGTCCGGGGTTCAATTCCCAGCTCCGGTAAAGTTTTTTATGTTTGATGTTTTTTGGTTTTGTGTTGTTGTGTTTTAACTTTTTGTCCAAAAACACATTATTTGTCACAAAACAATTCCCTTTGCAATGTTAATTTATTTAGTATGATAAACATATTGCAAGATGTGTGACCTATTATAACGGTATAAAGATACAGACCTAGAATCTTTAAATAAGGAAAGTAAGAATTTTAATTAACAATTTGTTTTCTATACCATCGGGTGGTCCTGGTAAAACAAATAAACACGTTACGCGCATGCGTTAGGGGCGTCACTGGTGTGACATCTTTCATTACAATAAATTTGGTGGATAGCTTATTATAAACAAAATTGAGGCTGCTATTTTACATATGCAGACTTTGCATCCTGGGAACTTTTTTTCTGTCTAGGCTCGCTTTTGACCTATGGGTTAAGTTTGTATTCTAGCCAATGAGATACGTTGTAATAGAAAATGCTTACCATTTGAATTTAAGAATAAACTCTGCGATCAGTTGAAATCGGCTACGTACACTGGCACTTGTAGTCGTTGAAATGTCTATGGTTCAAATAATAGAACTAGAATTGAAAACAATGTTACGGTCTCAGTAGCTAATCGGATTTCTTAATAAAGGTGTTTACAACTGTGCGTTTACAGGGCGAAAAGTAGTATCCTTTCTTTTATTTCTATATTGTATTTTTCATAACTGATTCATGCTGTTTGGGTGTATGTGTTTTGTGTGAATTATCATCGGACCTACATGTATATATGCACGCAGGGCACCGGTCAAGCTGCATAGAGATCACGTGATTTCAGCTACGAAGTACATGTAGTTGGCCTTAAATACACTACATGTATTAGAAGCCCTAATTCTTTACACACGGTGAAGGGCCGTAGGTCAGCGCGTTGGACAAAAGTCGAAACCGCTCCAGACCATATTGTTTTTATTTTTCATTTTAATTTGAAATACACAATTCAAAATACTCAAGTTCTGCGCCAGCTATTTTTCAAAATAGTTCGTGTTCATTCTTTTATGCAGAATTGGTCCAGAAACGTTGTATGAACTGTAAATTGTAAATAGAAAACAACTTTTGAAATAAACAAAGCATGCAGGTTGAAAAGTGTTGATACAGATATATTCCCAGACAGCTTATTGCGTAAGTCTGACCTTATATTAGTTGTGCCCACAAATTAAAGCCTTAGGCTTGCCCACACGCGTTTGGATGGCTCTTACACAAAAGAAATTGTCCAACATAGCCTTTTCGTGTCGTGTATTGAGAAGTAAATTTCTATACGCAATTTTAAAACATGTGTTTTATTTATCGCACTACAACTGGCCCAAGACGTATGGTGCATACTGATTGTTAGCAAAGACAATGTAAATTTCACATATTTTCAACAAATCCTTAGACATAATCCAGGAGGGCCCTAATATGTCTTTTATCGGTTCGCAGTTCATTTAAAACTTGTAATTTATTTGTTGATCTCGGAAAAGCGTTTAAACGTTTTTTTCCTGTTCAACAAATACATATACATTCCTGTTTTACACCGAGTTGCCAAATGGATAGAAAACAATATTTAGGAACCACAATATAAGTTTAAATATACTTTTTACGTTGGAAACAAGAACATATAGGTTTTCGAAAATTTTCTTTTTAGGTGTGTTATGATATGACCAGACATCAGTGGAGTCCCTTTAACACGTTTAAGGAGAACAGAAATAATATTTGATAAGGAGTCGGTACACCGCTTTTTCAACATATATTCAACATATCAAGATGACGGATGTTCAGAAAAAGTTCAGGTAATCGGTTTTTACACCGTTAAATCTGTGTTTTATTCACCTGCGTTTGACAATACTTTACATGTGAAATCAGTAATGCTTGCAATAAATAATCACAAGCGTTAGAAACATGTAGTCTGAAAAATAGTTCTGTCATCACAATCTCATAATGTTTGTGTTACCGTAACAGTGTGTTGAGTATTCTATTCTAATAACACTGATTTTATTACCATATTTTTTATCAGAAACGTTACTTATCAACATATTTTAGAAATACTTTAAACTTAAAATGAATGTTCTTGCCATATTTTTAAGTGCAGTGTGCAAACATTTGATACTAGCTTTCGTATGGCTTGTCCTGAGACCTTAATTACTCTCCCCTAAAGCGCATTAGTGTTTAACAATTAGAAATTATTCCAATCATTTTGACAAGTAATGAATGCATAAAAGTTGAAAATAAATTTGTTTATAGCAAATATTTATTGTTAATAATTACGGATGGAAGAATAAGAACGATGCAGATGGATAAAAAAAGCAGTGTTTTACCATGTCGTTTTGGCGCCTCAAGTCAGCAAGCAATCGGTGTGACTAGTAAGTTTCCGTAAACGTTCGGATTATATATCTATTATTAGACGTTTGGTGCATTCTGGGCGGGGTGATAAATCCATTTCAAATTTCAAATCGATACGTAGCTCGCATGTGCGTATTATTTCCGTAAGTCTCCGATATCGCAGAGTGCTTTTTGCGCCAAAAAATAAAACAAATTTTCAACTGGGCTACTAGGAAAATATTTTATATTTTTATTTTATTTTTATCTTAACAACAACTTATAATTTAAACGAAAGTAGGCCGTCAATAGTAATTCCACTAGAAATTCTTTTTAACGGAACACTATTTTTGATATTAAATTTGGTGATTCTGAACACTAATGCGCCTTTAAATATGTATATAATTAGATACGTGGTTATATACATGTTTAAACAGTTGTAAGAACTTTTATTGGTATTCTTATTGTGTGGAACTGTTAAAAGGGCATTTAATGAACACAGCACTCTCAATATGACATATTATGGAGTGCTTTAGCCAGAATTCAAAAGGACAGTTAAATATTAGCGGTGATAAGTCTGATCATTTTATGAAATACTTTGCTCATATGACAAAAGTAGCTTGCTTTTGAACATAAAACAAAATGAAAACACCAACAAATTATTTGGTAAAATACGTCCAAGAAGTATGGACTAAATGTGCTCCTTTACTGGGAACACTGACATTAAAGAAACAAAATCTACGCAATTAACTATTTTTGTGTGTTTTAAATGTGGAAACTCTAATATTGTGTAGGCAGTGTTCATGGTATCGAGTACTCACTGCGCAACGGGTTTTAAACTAGTAGTCGAAAACATATTCCAAGTTATTGTTAAAATCCATCCATCCATCCATACATCCATCCATCCATAACGATGTGTAAGTCAGGCAAATCTATGCATGACCAAGTTTGACCTTTGACCTATAAGTCTTACCAGATCGTTTATGGCATAATTGTGATCCTTCAACCATACACTCTGTCTGATCAATGTTAAAAGTGTTCCAAATTGTGTTAATCAAACATGATGAAGACCCAGACAACCAAGGTTTAGACCGAATTGATTGTTGATGTTTTTACTATACATTTGTGATTTAAATCTTAATTGTCCGCGCAACAATCGGTCTCATTATCTATTCACATTGAAGTTAGGTTAGGAGTATGATTAAGAACTATGATTTAAATCAAATTTTACTGTTGACCGCTTAAAATACTTCCTGTTTGGGGTATTATGAAATTAGGTTGTACCAAACCTGTTAAGGTATCAAAATGTATCTTACGCGAGAAATACATCATAGCAAGATTTACATTTGTATCAAGTAATACTAATATATGTCAATATAAATTGAAACAAATGTTCAAAACAATCTAGACCGTTGAGATTTAAGGGCACAATGACGAAATGACTTGTGCAAACCACATATTCTAAAGTTAAGGACACGCAAATTCCGGACGCGCGGACGCACGCACGAACGCACAAAAAACTACGAACCAAAAACAGTTAAGGCGTTATAAGGCTCACCGCAAGAAGGCTCGATAAAAGACTCCATAAAAGCTCTTTTACATATTGTAACGTGTTGTTAAACAGGTATCAAAAATTACATTTTTAAGAGTTTTAGTGTGTAATGCATGGTATTTGACATACAAATTATTACAACATTGTATACATTCGTATTATTTCTTTACAGCAAAGCATGAACTGCAGAATAATATCAGACCATATAAGATGGGTCAGTTTTAAATGTGTATAGGTAGCAACGTGGTGATCAATTAATAGTTCATGTAAGTTGAAGAAAAAATGTTCCTATAGCTATTTTATTGTGTTTTAAGCTCATGTCGCACATGATATCGTAAAGGTTAAAAAAATGGTGGGTACAGTATGTTAAACATATACAATATATAATTTCAATTTTATTTGTTTGCTTTGTGTTTGTTTGTTTGTTTCGTTAGAACAGTTTTATTGTTCTGGTTTTCATTACAATGGTCAAATACCCATCACGTGTTTGATGTTTTGGGTATTATAATACAGATAAGGCTGACGCGCATTTGAGGGGGCGGTTCAGCGATTTGTCTCTCTTTAACATAAGAAACAAAAATATAAAAGTTATGTTGTTTTGTTTACTTGTATGTTTATAGCTTACACTTAGGGCCAGAGTGAAACATGACCCACGTCTCCGCCAGCAGGCCACTTTAAGTAATCTGATAAACATTTAAAGTGTCGTCAGATCTGATCTAGTAACACTGACTCTGTAACATGCAAGTGAGATGAAGACCCAGTCACCCACGCATTAATTTAAAGTGAAACAAAATTAAGATATATTATGAGTTTTATAATATAAAGTTATGCTATACATGTATTTATTGACTTTATGGCTGAACTTAGCCAAAACGAATCCAATAAAAAAACACAAATAAAATGTATAATGTTTACAAACAAAACCAGTTATGTTTGCAAACGTTATTTTTAAAAGTGTGATTGGGCGTAATTCAAACTTCCTTAAATCGCAACATATTAAATTATTCACATATCTTCTGTTAAAGTGTTCAATGGAAACGTTGAATCCTTGTTCATATTGTCAGTAAAAGTAGTTAAACATCACAACAGTCTGACCAGTAGGAAGGTCGACTTTAATGTTCACAGCGTCTTGTACTGTTGTTTTACGGACCTCTTTGGCAGGTTGCCCTTTGACTTGACCCTGTCTGCTCGTCTGCAAACACATATTTTCGTGTTTTTAAACATGTTTTACCTGTCCCTGGATATGACATTTATATCCAGAACTGACATCTATATAAATTTGAGCTCTCGCCAAACTCAAAAACCGCTTGATTGTAATACATGAATAAATATGAAAACCTTTCAAATGTATCTTAAAGTTTGCGGAAAATTCGTTTAAGCAAGATTTTTATTATGAAGAAATATTGAACAATTCTGTCACAGAAACCGACATGCACACTTATTCATCAAGGATATACAACGTTGACTACGATTTAGGCTTTTTACAAACTAGTTCCATATCATTTTAAGTACAATAAAACGCATAGTTCCGCACAACTTACTCACCCTTTTTGTAATTTTCTTTCGTTCGTGTGATAATGTATTACCACAAACAGGAAGTACGATTTTTATTACATGACTTTGGATTGTCACCTAACAATCAAAACTCTGCCCCATTGGATTTCAATAGGCCAATGACCATGTATTGTTACAAATGATCATGAATGACAGTCGGGGAACTGTATATTTTACATGCTAAGGCATGTGTCTTGGTGGACTTTCAGTGTTCAAAAATATAGTTTTTCTAAATGTTGTACGTTTTTTGTGTCGTTCTGTGTGTTAGTTTTTGTACATGGTGCCCTTAAACTTGACATATCTAGATTGTTTACAACATTCTTTATTTGAACATCTCTTCAATTTATATTCTGATAGTTATAAACAAAGTGACCATGTATAATGGTATTTTTGTTGATTAGTGTTATTTTGGTAAATGTTCTAAAATCAAGAGCAAGTGGTACTTCAGAATTTCTTCGGATTTGTTTAGATTCAGCCCGATATAAAGTTTGTAATTTATTCCACTCCCACCAAACCACTTGACTAGATGGTGATAACATTTAGGAAACACATGTGTTCAGTTTAACACTCACGCGATGGCCCTTCGAGGATCATTATAAAAAGGGGATTGAACAAATAAGCGTGCAACCAGATATAAAGATGCTATGTCTGTATCCTGCAACCAGAATATTGGGCTATATTTAAATTTGTTATGATGATTCAGCAGTGCATCCTACTCCTGTAAATATTTCATATATACGTATTTTGGTTTTTGTTCGGTGTTGTTGCGTTTTTACGTTTTTTATCTAAGAAACATTATGTGTCATTACAGGTTGCCTTTCTCTTTGCAGTATTATTACATTACTGGAAAGTGTGTACCTAATTAAAAGGCTATCAACTTATAGACATAGCATCTTTAATACATTATATGTTAAACAGAATTATGAATAGACATGCAGCTAAACACATACATAAACTTCATACATACAGTTCTAACAATAGTAATACACGTGTAACAAGTATAAAACATGAATTGTCATTTAACAATAAACATAAAAGTTGTAACAAAACCTACATACTGTTACTAGCCGTAGACTGCTTATTGGATGCTTTCATGAGCCTGCTATTATCCCCGTCCATACTATGCTTTCATTGGACATTCCGTTTTCTCAGATTAGTTTTACTTTCTACAGCTACAGCTGGTGATGAGTGCTTATGTGGCGGCTTTAAAATATCCCCGGTACTACACCTTTATGTAGATTTTTATGCTCATTCGCGAGCCTAGATTGTATGTTCTTTTACATTTAAATATAGAGTATTTTAGCGATAGCGACGTCAATAAAGTGGCATATTTCATTTCCAGTAATGAAAAGCTTTAATGAAATCGAGGCTGCTATTTTTCCCATTCCCATGCTGCATTTATCTTAGAGCTGTTTTTTATCAGATTAATCGTATAAACTTCACAGAACCTACTCAACGTTAATTATTGTGAACAACAATTATAAATGTCTAATAGAAATCGAAAGAGCAACGTTATAAATCAGTTTAATATTCATCGACAACATTTATCAAAGACGTTGTTATCAGTAACAGATTGTTCGATCATGACGTCACACCACGGTGTTGCTGTACATGTTCCTGTCTTCTATCATGACATCACACCACGGTGTTGCTGTACATTTTCCTGTCTTCTATCATGCTTCCTCCAGTGTTACAGTAAACACCACCGCCATCCCTCGTCACCTTCACTTGGGCTTCCGGGGATCTGGGTCGTCGTAGACAACTAAGAGAGATTCAACAAAGACATTATTTAATTGGACAACTATATGTCTAATGAATATTTCAATAAAATAATATTTATTAATACACATTACGTCATGTAAGTACAAAAAATAGAGCGTTCATATAAATTAACGTGCATATGTCATAAAGAAACACTGTATACATCTACTTCGTTAAGCAGTGTCATTAATAAAGCTGCAATGCTAATTAAAATTGGTTTTAGTTTGAGACGACTGCACTCACCAGCGCTGGCCACAATCTCCTGGCTGATTACGCTGTATGTTCGATCTTGTCTGTTGGCATTAAGGCCCTGGTAGATGTGTGGAGGCTGCGGATCCGGTGGTGGGTCGAGTTTGAGACGACTGCACTCACCAGCGCTGACCACCCTCTCCTGGTTGATGACACTGTATGTTTGATGATGTCTGTTGGCATTAAGGCCCTGGTAGATGTGCGAAGGCTGCGGATCCGCTAGTTGATCATTTTGTGAACGATGTCTATAAAACAAACATATCACACTCTTCAAAAATTAAGAATGTGTTGTTATTCCCGAGATTGAATTTTTAGCAATTTACACCCATATAAGATCTGTCGGAAATTTCAATTCTTTTGCACAAATAAACTAGCTGTTAGGTGGTTATACTAATGCTTGAACTGATCGTGTAAAACCATACATGTCAAGTCTTACGCTGTGGCCTTCATACGTGTACGTTCATACCAAACATTAAGTATTAGACTGTTTACAGAGAGTCATTATGCTGTTCCGTAAATCAAGTATACATCACAAAATGCTTATCTATTTTATTGTTTTAAGATGTAAAGGAATTCCTGAATAAGAAAATAAAGTTGCAGAAACACACACGCTGATACTCACCTCCGACGTAGAAGCACCACTACCACCACAATAACGACAATCAAAAGAGCGAGGCCCCCGACCCCTCCTGCGATGATGGCCACAGGAATTCCCGCCTTGTCGCCGCCTATTTGCTGATTCGCATCGATATCTGGTGGCTTGGCCGTTGGAGAGGAATTTCCAGCTTAAAGTGATTTTACTTCGATACAATATCGCCGGTTGAAGACATCCGCTTTGTTATCACATTTCATGCAAGACAACAAAAGGATAAGCTATTATTTATTGATGCTTAATAAGGAGGTTATTGAAAGGTTCACCTGATTTCCTTATTCAAAACATGGTTATGTACCTGCAAACACCTCGACGTTGTAAACCTTGAGGCACGATTTCGTAGACAGATAAACATATCGTGACCGGCTAACGTTCTCGATAGGTATGGTTAAAATGTCTTCACAGACGCTGGTTCCAGGTTTGACGTGTCCACGCTGAACGCACGTGGATATGTTAGACGTATCTTGATAGAGGAGTATTGGCAGTGTTTGGTCTTCTGCCGTCTCTGCCCCAAGTATAGTCATATCGCGGAGATACGGAGGATCCACTTTACATCAATACATAATAGAAATGTTGTTAATAAGAAAAAGGTCAGTATAGTGTTTTCAAATATTCAATCTTATCATCGACAAATCGTGGTAATATACGTATTTATTTAATATGATTTTAGCATAGGTTACACAGAATTGACAACAACCATTTAAATTACTGTTCATATATATATTGTAATTATTTTATTGCACCGTCTACATATATTGAATACTGGTTTTCCAACTTACTGTCTTTTTCACACACATATCCGAGTGATTTAAAAGTGCAATGGGCGTCATTCAACACATTATAAAGATACACCAGTGCGAGACAGTCTTCTCCACTAGGGCTGATATCTAGGCTGTTATTTGGCTCATCTAGAAAAGCACAAATATCACAATAATGATCTATGTTCAATACATTAATGTTGGCCAATAAATTACAATAACAAAATTAAGTAATGTTTGTAACTAAAAATACCAACCGAATCATGTAAGATTATGGTAATACAATGCAGGCATCTTAACCACCAACGACATAAATAAATGTATTAAAAAGGTAAACTAAGTTAGAGCTTGACAGTATAAAGGTCTAAAATCTGATGAACACACTATTTAAACAATTTATGCAAAAACAAATATATTCAGTTTAACAATGTATACTATACACATTAAACATCGTATAAATGCCTACCGTCTCCCCATCGCAAACCATTAGAAAGTGGTTGACCTCCGGAGCTAGTCCACACAAACTGTCCCTCAATGTCAATATCCTGGCCGCCAAGCCAAACACTATTCTCATAATTGGTTCTATTGACTGCGGGCGTTATATGTTGACTGACAAAGTCTGAAAGAAGCATCAACAATTGTTAAAAATAACAAATAAAATGTCCTTTCATTGGTCAGTTGACAAACCACAAATATATTTAGAATCTTATCTTTGAACAATAATGTAAGTGACAGTAGTTGTTTTTTATTTTGACTCTACTTATTACCAGTTACTTTGTCTTGCGTTTTCCTATCTGCAAGCGTAGCTAAACGAGCATTTTCGTTCTGGCATGCTTCAAATGCAAACTGAAAGTCGACGACGCCTTGGTACACCTTGAAACATGTGGACCCTATCTCTGACCAGCCCTTCTGGCAATCTGAATAAGAATTAAATAGATAATTGAAACAGTTTTATTGTTTGTATATTTTTACAAGAAGAACTAATAGTTTATAGTGTTGTTGTTGTAGTAGTAGTTGTTGTTGTTGTTGTAGTAGTAGTAGTAGTAGTAGTAGTTGTTGTTGTTGTTGTTGTAATCACAAAATTAATTACAAAATAAATCATAAATTTCGTCGGCTTCATCACTTGACCACAAAAGGTTTTCGTTAGTCGCTAGTTTGACTTATGTCCGATGTGCATACGTGTACCTAAAAGTAGCTACTGACGCTTTCTGTTGTTATCGCGTAGTAGATACATAATTATAAAAATTAAATTCTGAACCAGAACACATTATCTACGTTTTTGATGGTAGCCGTTTTTTATATATTTCTTGATTGTGTTTCGAAGAAATGATAAAAAAAACGTACAATATCATCATTTTTAATTGAAACTATGGGTTGATAAAATTGTTAATAATGAGGAATAGAGGATACATGTTGCAAATATTCACTTAAACAATACAGCAGCAAGTTTGAAGTAAGGAACAATTTCAGATAAAGCGCTACATTGATGTTTGTAACACATACGAGTAGTAGTAGTAGTAGTAGTAGTAGTAGTAGTAGTAGTAGTAGTAGTAGTAGTAGTAGTAGTAGTAGTAGTAGTAGTAGAAGTAGTAGTAGTAG
>Ga0224511_10003695_pt1 | contig 11197 bp, 4 predicted proteins | sample SF_May12_sed_USG_2_FD_169988 | JGI IMG/M metagenome (GOLD analysis project Ga0224511, IMG submission 169988) | Sediment microbial communities from San Francisco Bay, California, United States - SF_May12_sed_USGS_8_1 | ecosystem: Environmental > Aquatic > Marine > Sediment | place: USA...
TGTTGGCGACCGCAACTATATGCACTTCCGGTTTGGACCGACGCTGGGATCGAGGAGTGTTGTTGCGTCGGTCTTATTGATTGTTGTCGGTGCAGCGGTCACGTGGTGTAGTAAACACGTGTTGTAACTAACGATCAAGGCTCCCGAGTGCCACTGTATATAGGTTTTACCGATTGTGAGATTTTTTGGATATGGAATGAACTTAAAAGACATGTTTTGGATATAGTGTAGCTTAAAGAAGTTATTTTGTTAGTATGTTTGTATTGTTTTAAATTAATAATAATAAAGTACACAAATATAAAAGGTTTCTACAGAAATACATGACCATGTACTATAATTTATGATGTTAAAAAATGTCGGTCATAATAAAAGGATATGTAGATCTATTCTAGTATTTATAATACGAGCAAAAGAGAAGAGAACCATTATTGGCAATTCACATCCCAATTGTACTTTGTTTCAAAACCGTACATACACAGTATTGTAATTACTACATGTATATACTAAAACATCGTTAATAATCAAATAAATGATGAAATAAAAAATTATGTCGTATGTACAACCTTAATGTTCGTGTTTACCTCAATAGGAATTTGGGCTGATTGCCAACGGGTTTTAAGAGGAATACAACCATTTTTAAATACGCAGTATCTGTTTTGTTCTGATAAAGTCGAGTATTGCACATGGCTGACCGGTTTTGTGGGGTTTGTTTGTAAACAGAAGATGCAATATTTTTACGTTCTACGCCATTGACCTACTATTGTTCAAAGTGTTTGAACGAATAGGAAGAGGAGCAAGTTTATATTAATAAGCGTACATGTATACAACCATGTGTAATTTGTAAACATGATAAATACATTTTTTAAACCTCCAACAAACAACGTACATGACCAACTCCTGGTAGAGGAGACACAATAATGCCTCTCAAATGTGTAACTGAGGGTGACCCCCACCCCCTCCCTGCACCTTTGGTACGCATTATTTTATTAAGTTAGTTGATGTTGTACGCGGTATGTCAACACCTGATGTATTTTGTAGGCAGACTTTTAATTTGGCACTAAATATTGCTTTTTTACCTTGATACACATCAAATTAAAAAGCGCAAATATTTTTCGACATTTGACCATTTAGAAGACATGCTTGACATTATGGAGCAATATGAGCAATTTTAATAGGCCGTAATAAGCAAACAAAAAACTCTAGTTTGCAATGATGAATTTGCATTCGTATGCACCAATATTTTCTGTGTCAAACTTACAACTTAGAATTTTCGAAAATGTTTTTTTCTTTTTCTTGAAAGTTAAAAATTCTGTATTAAACTCTTTTAGCAAACTTTTGTTCTTGTTTTTTTCTTACTGAAAGACACTGTACCATTATGTGCTGCAAGCATGTCTACAGTTTCCCGTTTTTGCACAGTGTTCTGTTTATTTGAAAATCTTTAAAGACATATTTGACTATTCTTCTCCTACACTTGACGTTTTGGGCATATTTTAAATCTTAAGTAGATATATATCTACATATACGTCTTCATGTACATGTATAATACATGTACGTACACGTCTTTAGTACATGTTACATCATCCCACCCTTCTGGCTTGCTATCACGCACACAGCAGACACAGTGAACTAGTGACCGATTTCCATAGTTTACATCCGTGTATAATGTTTGGTGAGTGACGAAGTAAATCAAAAAGTAATACGAATAAAAAGTCTGTTATATAAACGTCGTTGTTACCTGTATCTTATGTCGCTGTCACGCGTGACAACATACGTGTACCTGAACAACTAAAGGATATGAAGCTGATATTGGACAGGGATCATGTTTAAGTTTGTTCGAAATCCAAGAAGGTCATTGACCTATGTTGGACATATTTACAATACATGCATATATAAACATACATGTTGCATGCAATGTCAACTTTTGGATATATTAAAGCAGCTGTCCTCCAGATGCTCAAAAAATAAAAAATGGAAAAAAAATGAACGGTTGATACTGGTCGTGTTATGTTCAGTGGAGAAATCTATGATTACTGACCCCTTTATTCAGTTGAAAAATTGTTGGTAAAACATCGTTTTTCTTTGCATAATCTACTGCGTTACTAATGCAGTAGCCGTTAAATATATAGTAGGACTATTCCGATGGCAGAAAAGCGAATTGTCTGTTTTCAAAGCAAAAAAGTGAAAATATGTAGTTTTTATTTTATTTCTAACAACTATTATATAATTATATTAGACCAGATATTTTGAAAAAAAATGTAACAAATGAGTTTTTAGTATATTCTGGAGCACAGCTGCTTTAAATCAGCTTTTGTTGAATCTGCCATAGTTTTATTAAAAATAATTACATTACTTAACAATGTCATTTGAAATTTAAGAATAAGATTTATATAACAAAGGTTAACAAGTGATGGGTAGTATACTCGTTGGTTATCCGTTTCTTATCGGCGTATCGCACTTTGGGTATATCTAAGGCTATGGTCACAAATCATCTACGGGCACCGTACGGCGTATATTTCACCAAAAATCGTACGATTCTACGGCGCCCGTACGGTGCCCGGCCGGCGGCAGGAAGAATCGTACGACTTTTTATCAATATTTTAGACATCGTACGGTGCCCGGTGAATTTTAGGTACTACTTAAAATTCCACGGCGCCCGTTCGGCGTTTGGTAGGGCCATTAAGGGTAAAATCACATCGGCCGGGCACCGTACGGTGCCCCGACGGCGCCCGGTCGGCGTTTGCACACATCGGACGGACACCGGACGATTGTTCAATATTTATATCGTACGATTCCAACGGCGCACCGGACGAAAATATATATTTGGCTTGAGCAGCTGAGGATGATTAACATGCAACGAACAAGTGCTATTGAATATTTTTGCAGTCTTGAGCAAGTGTGTTTTTCATCACCTTCACTGTCAGAGTCAGCCTCAATCTTTCTTATTTAAACAAACTGTTTCTTTGGAGGTATGAAGGCGAATTTTGATATACATATATACATCATTGCACGTGAAAATTTGTGTAAAATCGGCCGGGCACCGTACGGTGTCCGGTTGATCTCTTACAACGCCGATCGGGCACCGTAAGACGTCGTTCGGAGCCCGGCCGGGCATCGGCTGATGTTTTCATATACAGACGCCGTCCGGCGCCCGTACGATATGTGACCACGCAAGATAAAATTCTTAAAAATAGTCCGTTGCCCGGGCGATTATCAAATTTGCCGGTGATGTGCAAATCGCTGAAATCGTACGATGTCAGTTTTATTTGTGACCGTAGCATAACCCAAGTAGCCCGATCTGTTAAATACTAGTACTTGATGTACATAAAAAATTATCCAGACATCGTACGATTTTACATCGTACGGTGCCAATCCGGCGACAGAAACAATCGTACGATAAGAAGTCCATTTTAAGACATCGGACGGTGCCGAGGAAAGTCTAGGTACTACCTAAAATTGCCGTTGTCCTCACGATGTTTTGTAGGGTTAATGAGAACAAAGTGACATCGGCCGGGCACCGTACGATGTATTTTTTTTAACTGGAGCCGACATGGTTTCAGAGTACATTGTTGTTGTTGCTATTGAAAACTACATACGTAAGTTCCCATTTCTCTTATAACGCGTGCGTTACAGTTTTTGGTGTGTATTGATGACATGTAGGTCCTAAGTGTATGCTCTCCTGCACGTAAAACTTTGTGTAACCCGTGCAAACGTGTCTGGGCACCGGGTGGCGATCGTCCGGCTTACAAAAACTTCGACCGAACGCCGTACGGCTTACAAAAACTTCGACCGAACGCCGTACGGCTAACAAAAACTTCGGCCGGACGCCGTGCGGGCCATGTACACAGTTAGTCTTAGTTAGTCTTAGGCCGACGTTTATACCGGTGCTGCGCGATTACTTAATTCGCCGGTGCTTGGCAGATCGTTGAAATGGTACGGCGGCAGTTTTATTTGTGACCATGACATAAAAAGACGAAAATTTGAAAGTCACCTGCCTCTTATTGGACGTGAGATTCGACACGTAAAAGGTGAACTATACTACCGCATAGGATCTTTAAGTATTCATGTAAATAGAGGCATATACAGTATTGCATCGTAACATGACATCTTAAAATACAGATGACCTTTTATGATGTTATTTAATTTTGTTTTACGTACTAAAATATTTTCTAAAATATAGGATACATTTTTTACTAGTTATTGTTACAATATTTGTAATAGATTGTGTTCGATAAGCTATGTATCCTAATTCATGAACACTTCAACAAAAGCGTTAATCATATTAATAACCAATGCGGTGACATAAAATATAAATGTATTTTTCCAACGGATTGAAATGTCTTTTTTTTAATGTCCGTGGTTTCTATTTCCTTTTCTTTATTTGAAATATTATTATTTAGGTAACATGCATTTGATAAATTATATTTCCGTAATGTAATACGTCTGAACAGTGCTAACATTGCCTGTTTTCGTTGTAGATATTGTAATAGAAAGTGATAGTATAATATGGAAAGGTAAATGTCAGACCGGTAGACAGTTAGCACGGGTGAGCGCCCCTATGTAAATATAGTCGAATTGTGCAGGGATTTTGAAAATTCTGTTTGTTTGCCGCATTCGTCTCTTTCTAACTTTTGAAAACATATCTGCGTGTCGAACCATCATGATTTCATGACTAGTAAAAAGCCATTCACGTTAATAACACTGTCATATAATATTAGAGGCCCTGTATAACACTCGTACATGTATAACACTTAAAAATAATACATAGAAATAACTTAAAAACTTATTTTTTAATCACAAGATAAAAAGTAGAAGTTTAGTTGATTGCTAATTGGGATTTTAACAAAAGCGTTTTAAAATTATTCCTCCAATTGTGTTAGAAGTATCATTTAATTATCTTGTAATTATGTGTTCAGAAAGTCAATTTGTCCTTAAATTTACTGACACTAAGATTTGCTCACTTATACTCAATGTCTAAATCTTGTCTTTTCGTCTTAATTGAAGTACTATTTCGGAATGTCGAAAGAGGTCTAATTCCGAAGGGCACGGCTAACTACGAAGTCTATGGAGGATAACCGCATGCAGAGCAGAACTAGCACGTGCCCGCCACGCGAGATGTCAACATGGCGGGTGTCATGGTCTCAAAACGACAATTTTTTCATCTCGGGCGTTAAATTCAATAATGATACCGTTTCATTTAACAATATTGTTCACCGCGGGAGCAAGGGTTGTTGAAACTGCTTAACTGGCAATTAATGGCATTTATAGATTGTTCCGCCATTTTCCACGCGTCTTAAGATCTCCAACTGCGTTGTTGAAAGAACGAACGCAGGGAAGTCAAAACCAGACGACACTTGTAAATGAAATCCCGCGGAATGACGGCATAACGGGATCTGCTGTGTAATTGGTCAACAGATGATTTTGGCAGTTTCTTTTGCATCAAAGCCTGTCTTCAGGGTAGGTATAAAACTCTTGAACGATTCGAGAATTCCCTCCATTCAGGGCATTTTAATTTTCTAAGAAAACTTCCTCATATTGAAAGAATCATTCGCTAACTTAACAAGTTTAAAACAAGGGTTTTCTTTGATATCTAAATTGTGAACAAAATTAATACTAGCTTTTTAAAAACTCTAAACTGTACGAAAAAGCTGCAAGACCAAAAAGGAAATAAAAATTTAAACAATATGTCGCACAACGTCTCAGCTGAATTTCTGAACTATTGTAGAAATTTTGAAAACGAATTAGAAGACACAGAACGCACGAGCTACATAACATTGACGTCACTGTCAGAATCACAGGGAGTCAACGAGAAGTCTCCGCGTCAGGAATACACGTCATGTGCGTATACAGCAGTACAACCATCTGACGTCAGAATCCCGACGTCCGATGGCCGAGATCGGCTCGAGGATGACGCCGGCGAATATATGGGTCCACACGACCCTTACGGACAAATGCGAGGTTTACGTTGCCCGGCCAACGTTAGAGAACGTAAACGCATGATGAGCATAAACTCCGGATTCGAAGAACTACGTTTACATGTGCCGACATTTCCATACGAAAAACGCCTTTCAAAAATCGACACGTTGCGCCTCGCGATTTCATATATTGCGTTGCTAAGGGACATGCTGACGTCACGAGAGGACCCCGTGGATTACGTAGAAAACTGCGTCAGGAACGACACAAAGACGTTATGGAATACTAGCGGTAATGTTCTCATTTGCACTCTTTTAGCTATACTGTATTTTTAATGCGTCAATGTAAATAAGTAGAATCATTGGCTTTGTTTTTATTCAAGTTTTAATTTATCGTGATCTTACTAGTGCGAAGCCGATGTGTATTTTTTTTGAAGATGTAAACTATACAGATTATTCTTTTAATAAGATACAACAATACACATGAGAAAGACAAACCAAATAATAATAATTATAAAATAATAATAATAATAATAATAATAATAATAATAATAATAATAATAATAATAATAATAATAATAATAATAATAGGGCATAACTAGCATTATGTGCCAATGATTGAAACAATAATATACAAGTGTTATATACAGTTTGTATATGTTCTTAATAATCGAGTCAAAAGTGTGCTAGAGCCTGATGTTAAATAAATTAGAGATTTAAATTAGAATTTGGTTTACATTAAATTGAATATTTATATTGAATATTAAACGGTAAATTACGGTAAATACAATACATATTACGCAAAATGTTGAGATTAAAAAAAAATGATAATAATCAGTTGAAAAATTCGTAAAAGTCATTAAAGTTCCTGCGTTTTGGAAACAACTGGTTCCAAATGGTGTGTCCATTGTACAAAACAAATGGGCTCTGTTTAGACCACAAAATTTGCTCTTAAGAAAACTACACCAAACTCTAGCAAAATAAAACTGCACGCTGTCCTTGTGCCGCCATTGTTACTTTATTTTGCAGAAGTGTCCATCTTAATTAAAAAACGGAACATCCGTTGTTTTTGCAAATATAAAATTTTAAATATCACACAAGACAATAGTTTTCATAGATGTTTTTATAGCAAATCTTTTTACCGGTATTTGTATAATGTTGATTTGTATCATGCACGGCGTCACCAAAAGTTATAGTCATAGCATTTGTTTCACTTCTAAAAGTGTTCCCATTGAGCATTTTATGTCGAAAAAAGCGGCGTTTTCAGTTAATAAATTAAAAGAAATTACAAGTAAGCGTGGTATATTTCGGTCAGTTCTAACATGACTGCTAAGGCACTCGCATTGAACCTAGAAGGAAGCTTGCTTGGAAGTACTGCTTTGGTCGCTTTTCCAAGATCACTAGAATACTTTTAAGTTTTAAACGAATTACCAACTGACGGAAGAACTAATATATAATTTATATATCAAAATATGATATGGTGATACATTTGTAGGCATGACAGTTAATATGAATGTGATGACTATAATGATTATGCGAGATGTGGCGACAATGACGACGACCGCGATGTCGTTGTTGTTGTTGTTGTTGTTGTTGTTGTTGTTGCTGTCGTCGTCGTTGTTGTTGTTGTTGTCGTCGTCGTCGTCGTTGTTGTTGTTGTAAATGATGATGATGATGATGATGATGATGATGATGATGATGATGATGATGATGATGATGATGATGATAATGATGATGATGGCTAAATATTTTCAGATTTGACGGCCCGTCTATCCTGGGTAAAGTGGGACTGTTTAGGGGTCCGTCGGAAGCCCGTCATAGGGACCACCGCTTCACAAGAGTAACGGAAGTTCCATGCTACGCGTGTAACAAGATGTTCCGTGATATGGACGCCAAATTAAACAACTTGGGTACTAGCTTAAGAATTTAAATGACTAATTAAATCGGACTTAAATTATAAAAAACAACAACATAAACATCGATTTTTGCTTTATTATTATTATTATTATTATTATTATTTATTATTATTATTATTATTATTATTATTATTATTATTATTATTATTATAATTATTATTATTAAATATTCTAATTATTCAAAAAGGCGTCAACATACTTACTGTACAATTGAAAGAGACGAGCTATTGTCTCATTACAATTTATTCTCGTCTATGGAAAGCTTGAGAACTAACGTGCAATATTTGATGTGATTTTCTACATGTATTTATATTTATGCTATTGCCGTGCAATATTGGTATTGTTCTGTTAATTTTGTTATAATAATAGATGTTTTGAAATGTTTAGTAAAATATTTATTATAATGCCCTTTGTTGTTGTTTGCACATTATGCCGGGCGTGGTTTTCACTCGATTTGTGTCGAGTTCTTGACATCATGCGTATATGTACGTAAAAAATAGAAGACTGCTCCGGAAAAAAGACACACGTAGTATGCAGAGCGTATAAGCGAATAATTAAATCTTAATTAGCAACAGTACACATGTTTATTAACATCGCAATCATGGTAAAAAATAACGCAGTTCTGGACCAGACACAATTTTGCTGCAAGGTCATGCTGTGACCTTAACCTTCAACGTCGTCTCATTATGGTGATCATTTCTGTGAAATAGATTTGAAATCCAACTTCAAATAACGAAGTTATGGGCCGGACACGAAGTCGGGCGTACGGACGGACTGGCGGACGGTCGGGCGGACAACACGGCGACTATATGCTCCCCCGATATTTTTTCGGGGAGCATACAAAAAAAATCCCAAAAAGAACAGTTTAATTTAGAACTTACAAAAAGTAGAAATGACAAAGTAGCGCCAAGAAGTTTTGTTTAAGAAAAAAAACTATTAATGCTATAGCTTCTAAATAGAATTAATTAAAAAGTTGTACTAACGAAATACACACTTCGATAGTTTCGAATCTACCGAAACTATCATGTGTATGGTATTTTACTGTCCCAGATGGGAGACTGGAGTCGGGAAAATGTAAATTCATTTTTCATTCATATTTACTTCTTAAAACACAGAATATAAATCTTAGCTTCTATATAAGGGTCTAGTTAAATTATGAAAGATAGAATTACGAGATAGAACGAACTAAACTTATCCGCCATGTTGCCAATACATTTTTGAGTTATATCGAAGCGATGTGTATGGTTGGGTCAGTATGTGAAAACAATCTTCATTTTAGCTACACAAAGAAGGGGTCCTATTTTATGGGGTAGGCATTTATGTCTTTGTTTTTCACATATCTAAATGCATGTCTGGAAAATAAAAAACTGCTAAAAATATGATGTGCCTACCCTGAAAATGGGACCCCTCCTTTCTCTTTGTGCAGACTGCAATGTGCAAAGGGCAGCAATTCAATTATTATATAAACGAACCTGTAACGATGTTTTCCTCCCTTGGCTACATTATACAATGTATACTACATCTTAAAAGTATACGGTACTGACTCGCACGTCAGACGCTAATCTTTATCCCAAACTCTAAAACAAAAAATAACTACCGGTATGCATATTTGGTATCAACCTAAAGGTTTTGATTTTATTTTTGGCAAAAAATAACATTGCAAAAAATAACAGGACTTTAACTTCGAACTCGAAATTAAGTTGTTTATTTACAAATTTTCATGAGTCAGTTTTATCGTTTAATATAAAGATGTATTTATGAACGAAACATGAAATAGGAAAATGCGAATCTTCTTTTATAACATTGTGTGCATTGTAATAAAAAAGGTAAAGCGTTAAATAAAAAAAAAAACATAATGTAAAAAAATGCCTGCATACTGTATTTGATTTTCTTCATAAACTACATTTCTTACCAATAAATGTTTCCGTTTCTAAACTTGTGTTATCCATATATTTGTCACTAAATAAAATCTGAGTTTCAGACGAATTTTGTTTAGAAGCTTTAATTATACATCATACTGAAAGAAGCATGTCTGAAGATAAAATTTGCCAGTAATATGTTTTTACAAAGTCATTCACTACACACATAGTTCAATAAGAGACAACAAACACACAAAAACATGGAAACAGAAGAGTTTTTTATTATGTTTCTCGATATCTATTTTCAAAATTTATTGGGAAACAATTGGATTAAATTATATTGCCATTGTTCGCAAACATTCAATGCGCGGATTGTCGAAACTATTTTATCTTATGTGTCCTCCTACGTTAAACATTGCAACGTTGTTCGACATTGTCTCATCCAGTCTTTGTATTTTATATAACCGTATAATCAGCGCATTTTACAGCGATCGCACTTCAGTAAAACATGTTTTTATCAAATGATTAAAGAGCAACGGGCTAACATAAATGGAATGGTGCGGGTATTATTAACCTTATAAACATTCGAACAGGTCTATTGAAGATGGCCGATTTATGCATTTATGAGAGGTAACGTTGGAGTGATAAGGTCCTGGGATGGCGAGCTTCAAGGGGTACGTGATGAAGGCCAGGGTCGTAAACCCTGATCTAGACCTCGTCAACCCACCCACACATGAATTTGACTCGGTCCACATTGAGACGCATTAAACATTTAGGCCGGTGTGCGCCTTAAACATATAATAACATTAGAAACTCAATTTAGATATTCCCTATGACATTAGTATACAATGTATAATATATAGAAAATAGTGATGGTATTACATGTACTTTTAAAGTACGTTTACTCCTTCATGCTGTCATTCTAAAATGCTAGGATTCAAATATTTAAAACGACACCCTTGTCAGTTTGCAAAGTGTCACGAATAATGTATTGCTTTGTTTTTTATTAAGGTCTTAATCTAATACAAACTTTCAAGTTGCAGTTTTGATAAATTGACAAAGATAAAACTACAATGTACGTTTTTGTCTCAAATTGTTCGGTACTGTCTATGCGTGTTTTGATTTCGTTACATTGCACTTTTAATGTAATAAATAATATGTTAAAACACATTTTTTTTCGTTATATGTAAATTTGCAAAATAGCAATAATTTTCAGATCTAATCCAAAATAAATATACGCGGCTGTACTTGGCTATAAACGGGAATGTTCGCTTGCAGTCACCCCCATTGCCTGTGAACGGTTCTGCAGGACCTAAGCGATACTGTATGAGTCGATAGCAGACGACTGATCAAGGAGAGGGAATAAGCAGACGACATTTAGATCGATTGTTGGAACTGCCTTTCGTCCATCCACATAATACGTGGTGAACTGCTGCCAATATATATTTTCTTAGAATATATATGTGGCCAATTGGTGTTTCTGCAACAATTTTACAATAACATTTGGAATTAT
>Ga0224511_10003696_pt1 | contig 11194 bp, 14 predicted proteins | sample SF_May12_sed_USG_2_FD_169988 | JGI IMG/M metagenome (GOLD analysis project Ga0224511, IMG submission 169988) | Sediment microbial communities from San Francisco Bay, California, United States - SF_May12_sed_USGS_8_1 | ecosystem: Environmental > Aquatic > Marine > Sediment | place: USA...
TCCTAACCAAATGGCACACGGCATCGTCGGCACCCACAGTACTTTATTCCGTTACACTCCATACATACCGTGGGACATTTGACTAGCAAAATCTCGTTTTCATGAATATGCATGACCAATCTTCTTCTAATCAAAACGCATGTTACAATAAAATACTCTTCAATCTCAATGACGTCATACAGAGATTTTTTTTACTAAAAACAAAAAAGTGTAGTGAAGTACGGCTGGGACAAGGCCTATGACCAGTTGCCCGGCTAGCTGAGTTGGTAGAGAAGCGGACCGGTTGGGTTCGAGTCCAACGCCGGGAAGTAACAATTTTCTCCCCAATGTCACTTTACTGGTGTCAGAAGTAATTCGAATATTTTATTTAAAACATCAACATGAAACTCCTCAAACTTGTTAATGCCGAATAAATCACTCGCTTTAGCAAAATCACTCATAGAGGTCGCCATTTTGAATGGTAAACCGAACCTTAGATATAAAACGTAATTTTATTGGCTAATTATGCAAGGAGGTTTCCTTATGCCACCAATGAAACTGCCTCATGAATTATTCATGACTACGAGATTTTCCTAGCCAATTGTCCCACGGTACATAACGCAGCATAGCGGAGTAATGTAACGGGGGATAACTGACGATGGGCCCTCGGTACATAACGCAGCATAGCGGAGTAATGTAACGGGGGATAACCGACGATTGGGGAGAAAGCACTACCTCTACGCCAATAATTTGCGATATTTTTCCATCCTGTGTGTATTCCCTTTTACTTGCACTTTTGGACATTGTGCTCATTTTATTAGGCACGTTAGGACGGAATTTTCCCAATGCTATTTTCTAACATTAAGATTTCGAAGTTCGCTGGATATTTGGAAATCCAAGTATTCTTGGAGAGTCTATTAAAAGTGTTTTTTACCTTAAATTCTAAAAATCACATATCATCTCATCACGAGGTATTATAATTTAACTTTTAAAGTTATTAGCGCGTAACCCGCATATTGAATTATCACTTTTACAGCCAAGAAATGCGCATGCGCAAGCGGTAAATTCCGGTGTAACGACAAAGAAACATGTTGTGAGGGGTCAGAAGTGTGCGATGGAGACCAGGACTGTGAAAGTGGGGAGGACGAAATGGGCTGCAGTGAGTTCTTATGTTTCAAACCTGCACACATTCTTCTTATGTTTGAACCTGCACAAATTCGTTCTTATGTTTAAAAGCTTCACAAATTCGTTCTTATGTTTAAAGCTGCATTAGCTAAATCTGACGTTTCTTATATTTAATGCTGCATTAGATAATTCATATGTGTAAAGCTGCATTAGGTAATTCTTATATTTAAATGCTGCACAAATTCCTTCTTATGTTTGAAGCTTCATCAGCTAAATCTGATGTTTCAAAGCTGTACAAATTCTTCTTATATATATTTAATACTACATTAGCTAATTCCTATGTTTGAAGCTGCAATAGCTAATCCTTGTTTTTGAAGCTGCATAATCTAATCTTACGTTACAATATGCGTTTGCCAATTCTAACGCTTGAAGGTGCATAAGCTAATTTTAATTTTTAAAAATACATAAGCTAATTGCTATGCTTGAGGATGCATGAGTTCCGTCTTATGTTTACAGCTGCATGAGTTAACTTTTATGTTAAAAGTTGCACGAGTACATACTTGACTTTTTATTACGTCAATAAAAACGAAGCCGCCCAAAATCATCAAATTGTAACTTAGTAAAACTCCCAGTGTTATTAAAGGTGCCGCTTGTCAATGCGGAGAGGGTTACTACCTGTGCAACGGGGGTACCAAATGCATTCCTGGATTCTTGATGTGTGATGGCGAAGATGACTGTCCTAAAAACGACGACGAGGCAAACTGTCGTAAGTAGTCACAACAAACTTTCTTCAACACGAAGTCAAGGAAATATGTCGTAAGGAGAAACAACTAACTTCATTCAACATGAAGTAAAGGCAAACAGTCGTAAGTAGTCACAACTAACTTTCTTCGAAACGACGTCAAGGCAAACTGTCGTGAGTAGTCACAACTGACTTCCTTTAAACAATGGCAACGCAATCGGTATTACATGCAAGTACTGATGCCCATAAACACAGACACTGTGGCAATTCCAAGAAAACTTAATTCGTTTATATCCTTCTAATTGTTTTTATATACAGGTTATTTTTCATCGTAATTAGGATTAACTATCATCATACGAATGCAAGTTTTAGTAACGATGTTAATTTGCAGTTTCGTTTGAGTACATTTTCTTTTTTTTTTAATGCTGATGTATTTTGCCGTGCTTAGGCCACGAAAAGTTGATTTTCTGTTTCTCAGGCACCGCCGCATTCGTTGTTAGACCCCCGCTTCAAATTTTTATCCAAGAATGGTGCCCATATTTTTGTCAAACATGACTCGAATACACACCGGCGAAAAGAGGGGTGGGGTCGCCTAACTTCCAAGTCTTATGATAAAACGCCTTGATATTTTTATTTAACAAAACCTTATGGTAAACATGATTTTAGTTGATTTTATTATATTTATTATGTTTGACCCTTGTATATAGCCGTAAGTAGTAAATTAGCACCGGGAATAGCCATAAAGTCACTCACGGCAGCAAATGGTCACAGATATTGTGTGAATTTTATCTTGGAAAAAAATGTTGCAATATTGTCATGTTGCCCACATTCAAAGCATATACGTGTCAGCAATATGTTTGTGTGTTGTCAGCTATCTTAGCCGCAAATGGTCAAAAATGGCACGAATATGCACTAACGGTGGTGAATAGTCCCATGCGGCTTATAAAGGGTTAAAAATAGTCGCCTTATTTCAAACTCTTACGACAAAACGCCTTGATATTGTTTTCCTTGTATCGTTTACACTATATGATAGTATAGTTTCCGCAGAATTGACCAGACTACCGCATTTCTTAGAGCATTAAATGCATGCAATGGTTACTGCTCTAGTTAAAACATTAAAACTGTATTTCATCTTGCTGTTCACGAAAATATTTTGGTATTAAAGGATTGTATATGAAATCACACAGGGTTTCAAACTGCTATCTACTGGTAAAGAGGAAAAAAATAATCTGAAACAATAAAAAAATTGTTCGCCCCCTCTCATTCGTTTTTTTCAAAAATGTGCCTGAGAAACAGAACATCAATTTTTCGTGGCCTTAGTTCGATTTTAAGGATTGTATTACAATATTTATGGTGATGTAAATGTCGTACTCAGTTCCAGTTTAATGATTGCATTTCTCTAGTTTAGACAAAGATGTTAACTGCCATGCTCATTTTCATTTCAAGGAGTGTGTGTCAGTATTTGGATGCTGATTTTACGTACCGTGCTTAGTTTCAGTTTTGGGTTGTGTTTTAGCGTTTGCGTGCACATGTAGTCCGGGCCAGTACGTCTGCGAGTCCGAGACTAGGTGCACCCACTGGAGTGACCGTTGTGATGGGGACCCCGACTGTGGAACCCCAGATGGAGAGGATGAACATCTCTGTGGCGGTTGGTAGAAATACCGGAATTCCGAAAAGCCCATGGTTGGTGTGGAAACACAGTAATGCCCGTTCAGTAGAAGTAATTAACCTATACATATTTCCTTAACAGTTTTAAGCATACATGAGCCTTATGCACAACCTGAAAGATAAATCACAGATAAACATATTAAAAAGTGCTTAAAACACGGTTCAGGTGTGCACTAATAATTTCTAGAAAAGGCCATTCAAATCGAGTTAGTTATATCGTTACATAAGTGTGTTTAGTTTAATGCGGTTCAGTTTCATTATATGCGTGGAATTTGACCCTAGTGGCTTCAAAATCTCATGTTAACAACTATGCTATTTATAACAAATGTATGGTGTATAAATTCATGTTTCAAGCATGTATTGAGTTTATTATTTTTTAACAACAAGGTTTCATTGATTGATTCGGTATTGTCTGTTTTATATGGCGATTTATTTGTTACAATACTTGTAAGGTTCTGCACACAAGTTAGAGAACATTCTTGAAATAATTTTAAATTTGTCACACCATCTGCAGCTTTTATTAAATAAAAGTCATCATGAAGCATAGCTTGCATGGGGGAAAAGCAGCCTCGGTTTTATTGAAGCTGCTTATCATCGGTAATGAATGTTGCCACACCGGTGACGCCCCCTAACGGATGTGCAGCCGCTTGTAGTTTATAATAATTAAGTTTCCTTTGTATAGATTGTATGTATATTATATCAAAATACATGCTCGTTTACACACGCAAACATACATGAAGACAAGCGTAATCGGCGCCCCCCCCTAACGGCCGCGGATCTATGCTTTTTTATGCACAAAACGCGAATTGTTCTCTAGTTTTAAGCCAAATTTAATAAAAATATGACCATCATTAGATCGTCAAACATCGCCTTATTCAGAGCGTAAGGTAGTTCGATCAAATGACATAATCGTTCATAATTGTACATATGGACATTACTGTAGTGGACCCGAATGTTAGTGCCAACCATGGCAAACATGTTTCAAAATCGGGCGGAAAAGTTGGCCGGCGAATTGTGGAAATTGACATTTAAGGCACTGCCACACTGGACTCAAAACGTGTTAATTTTGTGGACTTGGGTCAGTCCCATTGACATTGGGTGGCGTTGGTGAGCTCCAGAGAGGACTTGGAGGGTTTTTATACCTCAGGTGCTTAAATATTGATTGCGAGCAGGTTAATATCGTTTCAATGAAAAATCAACGCCCGGGGAAGACCAAGGGAATTCCCTGCTTCGTTGCCAACACCAAGCTTGGAACTGGTATACATGTATTAAAATAATACAAATACTTTATGTATGCCTTAAATTAAAAAAATATAAGTTTCTTTTGCTGGCACAAATCTATAAACAGTATGCAATGTGTCTAAATTTTCACACTTAGTACAGGGACAAACTGTGGTTTCCATTTTTAATTGACCAGTACACAATACCAGTAAACAAATAATAACTTGTCTAAATATTGATGTTTCCATAATTTAAGAGTAAAACGTTTTTAAAAGTCAAAATATATCATAGATATATCCATTTAGATATGGTATTTGTTTTTTACAGCAGTTATTGACAGTTTGTGTGGACCAGTGCGGGTAAACAACTTCCTTGCTTCCCTCAACGTGAAGCCCATCAGTAATGAAAACCTTAATAGTGAAAACAGACTATTTTTTGAATGTCAAAAAGTATGGCTTGTTATATATCAATGTAAAGGTCTTTCCATGAGAAATTCATTGCAAGTGACTTCATAAAGAGTTATGGCCCTTTAAAGTTTCACTGCAAGGGGGATAATACCGCCCAATATATGGTTTCATGTATTTCTTAGATATAAAGTTTGTAATACATCAAATTAAAGGTATTTGAACAAGGAATCCAATGCTGATATTGCCATGCTGTAAGAAGAATCCTACAAGGAATAACAACCTCCATTTTATTTAAATATTATATGTAAAATTTAAAGAAAAATACCTTTGCTAGTACACACACACACACCATTTGACATACGGTTAAACCACCATATCCTCATTTTACAATAAATGCTTGAAAACAAGGACTTCTTTATGAACAGGATACTATTTACAGTAGTATTTATGATTTATCTTAAACCAGAATCACAATATCTTACGAGTCCACGTCAGAATCAAGCCTGTGGTAGGTGTAGACAGCTGGATTTCCGTCGTACACAATATTGAACCAGTCTGGGAAACTGGGAACCTGCACAAGCAAAATGAATGTAAATTCAAGAAACAATGTTTATTTAAAATATAATTTTAATTATTTAAAACTGAAACTAATTGGTTAAAGTACCAGTACTAAAAATTAAGCATACATGTATATAACAGGCACTGATAATATATGCAAATGTTATATTACATGTACTATGCAAAACAGTATTAATTAAAATTAAGCAAATAATTAATTTATAGTTACCATGTTAGAAAACAAACTGTTAATTGTTAGTATTCTGTAAGGATTGTCAATTGATCACAACATTAAAATTAAAATACGTGTATTCATATTGATGACCATAACCCTGGCAGCATGTGTGTAATTAAGTCAAAGTCAAAGGAAATGTTCGTATTATAAACATGATACATAGCTAAACTAAGCTAAGTCCATTTTTGATATCCTCAAATCGATGTTTGACCCTTTACCTCACAAGAATGTGCTCCGTTTAATTGTCCTTCACAACAGCTTGGCAGACTAGTGACTTCAGAGTAGCAGTTAACTCGGCTAAAGATAATGTCTTTCTCGATTTTTTTCCTTGAACTGATTTGGTTAAATCTTTTTTCATTTGGCACTTCCTTTCCTGAACTTTATTTGTGTTTTAATGCTTCAATTTTCTCCCTGTCATTACTGAATGATGACAACATATTGTCTACTTCATTTTGACACTGCCACAAACCATGCATTACAATATTGTTGGTATTATCAGTCTGGTTTTTAATCTTTCTCGTTCTTGTTTTTCCTTTTGTCTAACTTTCTCCTGTATTTTCTCTTACTTCTTCTTGTTTATTTCATGAAGCCATGCTTTATAGTTCACCCTGTACTTCTGTATCTGTTTTGATGCCCTTCCAATCAACTCATTTTTTTCCTGTTTTGTCCTTGGCATTTAACCAGTCCATGGTTTTGTGTTGAGAAACATTATATATGATCTGCTGCTAATGTGGTAATGTTCGGTTTTGACCTAAGTAATTGGTCTAATTGTCCAAAGACACTTTCAGCGAATGGAGAGGTTTTTGAATATCCTTTTATGAGGTCAGGATCCACAGACGCCAACTCCCCACCTGGTAGATGCTCTTTATACAATTTCTGTGGCATTTGCTAAGGTTCCTAAAATAACCTGAACAAATACATTGCATACGCCATCATAATTCTTTGGCTCTACCAATGACTCATATATGCAATCTTTCTGTACATGTTCTTCAAACAACACGAGATCTCCAGACATGAACTGTTCGACATCAGCCAAGGCATTTTGCAGAAAATTTACCACAGACTGCTAGGTACTTCTCATTCATATCAGATAATGATACATGTTTGTCTTCTTAAACACACCAAGATGGACAAGTAATGAACTTGCTCACTAGAGCAAGAGTCTTAGTACCAGCAATGAACTCTTTCAAGTCATGCAATACAGCTTTTTGAAGTGTGTTTAAACAACCAACACTTTCCAAGAATGAAATCAACAAGGTACAAGAAAATGATAATAACTCATTTTCGCCAAAAAAATGCATTTTGGGCCATTTTCCCAGATAGTGCCACATTTGTTAATGTAGTAAAAAGATAGAGGCTGCGTTGCTAAATAATACATTGAACCTACAACCATTAAAGCTTTCAATGGTACAGAAGTCAGTTTCTTGTCACTGAGAAAATTTCCTGCGTATACACAGAACTGCCCCTAACAACCACTTTTCGTCGCCTCCACTGCCTGCTCCAAAACACTTAGTTGATGTACGAACTAACCTACATACACCAGGCTCACCACTTTTGAATGAAGCATCCAATAAAGGAGTGTCATTGTCAAACATCTGTTTTCAGTCTCCTTCAATGACTTCAGAGTGGCTTATGCATAATTAACCAAAGCGTGCAGTCCACACCAAATACAATGCATCTTTCCAAGACGAAATTTCTCCTCGTGTGAAAAAGTGTCATAATTTGCATAACACAGAGGTAGAATTTCTTGTCTGTAAGTTTCTAACATGGCTTTAAATTCGGCTTCAGTGGCTGCTCTATCAGACATTGTAGAGGTTATGTGACACAGTATATCATTGGATACAGAATTTGATGATGAAATTGCTTCAACGTCCATCAACATTTCTAGTAATGTACTCAATGTGTCTTCCGCTGACTTGGTTTCAACATCACGAACCCCAAGAACCAATAAATTACCGCCCGAGTCTAAGGCTTCATAGCCCATATACTTTTCACCGAACTTTAAGGTTTCATCAGTGAATAAACATGTATTGGTTTCTTTGGTAAACACCTCAGCTATATGACTCATTAAAAAACCGTAAAAACGGCCAAAGCACTGTTAAAATTTGTCCAGACATTTTGTTGTTGTTTTTATCAAAGTTTTTGTTGAAATCAGTAGGTTTACACCCTCTTTGTTTGGAATAGAGCATTTATTCGGGTGATTTTAGTGAATGCCATATATGGCATGATACATGTCGGCGAAAGATTGCACCAATAAGGCAGAAAAACATTTTAACTTTGTATTTAACTTTTGAACAACCAAAATAACCATAAACATTACATCAAATTAATGCCTGACTGAAGGACAAAGTATGGACCACAAAGATCAATGTTGTAATTATTTTTTTAATTCTTGCTAGTAATTGAATTTCAGTTTGATTCTCACGTGTGTACAAAGTGTGTTCAAATGAAGCAATATCCTAGAAAAAAATGTTAATGCATCATGGTGTAACTGGCAAAATGTCATTGATTAATACAGCCACAATAAGACAACACATTTTGAAAGTGAGTCACTATATGGTAACGTAGATCACAATGTAAGTATACGAAGACTAGATTTATCAAATTTCAAAATTGAAGGTTTATATCTCAGTTTATAAACAAATATGTCATATTTCTTAGCGAAGTAGACACATACCTTATTACTGACTCATATCTCATGATAAAACATGTCTTATAAGGTACGGGGGGCAAAATGTAATGTTATTGCAACAAATTGTACACAGTATTTGGCATGACGGATTTTTAAACTACATGTAATTCTAACTAAAACACCGATAAAACACTAACAGTGCGAACAAGAACTGCAACAAGCACAATAAAGTACATGTAGTTAAGAAATAGTCATCTATTTGATGGATAGAACAATAACTGCTTAGTAACGTAGTTCACCGGTATGTGAATTGTTACATATCTTTTTGTTTATGCTATTAGATCAAAGTTTGTACGCGTTCGGTATCTTCTGGGGGTAGACTTTGCGTCTTTTTCCATACATTAGGAGTTCAGCAACTGCGCACAAGATATTGGCACTTGCACACCGAACAACATCTTTGTCTGGCCATTTCAGAGTGACTTCTGTAGGGTTGCTGCCCTTTGTCATGAATGAGATGCAGTAAGTATCATCGTCTGGATTATAGTCTTGGACTAACCCAGTATACCACTGCTCATCATAGAGTGCTGCTACGTAAGAGTTGACTTCATATTGTTGGCCTGTTGTTTCTACAGCGGCAGTCTCAATGTGTTCTGTAGGTTCCATGCTTTTAGAAAGTCCTGCTGCTAAGAAATCTGTGATAGATTTATTTGCGTCCATTCCATCATTTTCAATGTTAGATCTAGATGATTCACTGAAGGTGTACCTGTACCAGACATTAAATTTGGCGTGAAAAGTACCATCATTGCAACAGTCATCATCATAGTCCTATGGGCTAAACAGAGACGCTGCAAGTTCATATTAAGCACTGATGATTTTGAAGGAACCTTATTGGTTTTCTTATTGGCTAATTTAAGTACAGAGGTTATAACACAATCTACTTTAGATGCACTTACATTAAGTGTCAATAACTCTTAGACACACTGTTTTTTATTTGGCAAATACCTTTTACTGTGCTCATCAAACACAACAATATATTTTCCACATTATCATTCAAAATATCATTTAAATACTGAACACGTTCAGTGAGTTTATTCAATGTACTTTCTTTTTCTTTCAATAATGTTTCCAACTGTTCAATACTTTCAGTTTTATCAATACAACTCCTCTCATTGCTAAGCTCTGCTGTTGGAAAGCTGAATTTTTTGTTCAAATATTCATCTAAATTCTTTACACCATAAGGACGGCTAATACCTTTTTTTAATTGTTTCACTTTTTCAATAACTTTCTTAACATAATAGTTCATAACAGAATAGTCAAATGCCTGTTTGGGTGGCTGACTAGATGTACCTGCACTCAAAGAGTTGACAAACATGTATTTTTCAGTAATATATTTAATACAACTGCTTTTATGTTACTTGTGAAAGTCAAAATCATCTTTTAAATTATTGGTTTATTCAGACTTTTTTTTTCATTTGTTCTTTTCAGGTCAAGATTTTCCTGCTTCAGCCGATTATTTTCTGATATAAGAAATTTGTTTCAGACAATAATTTGTCAGTGTCGTGCGTACTTTCACCACTTTCATTGTAATCACCCTTTATTCCCGCCATGTAGGCATAAAGTCCATTGAAAATAAATTTTGACCTACTAGACAAAATTGCAAAAGAATTAATTTTGCGACTGATTGATGGCTAATACCTTAATGAACATACACAAAAAAGTTGCACTCCTAAAAATAAGTGGAAATTATAAAACAAATGATTTTGAAGTATGCATTTCGGTCGAATTTTCAATACCCGTACATCGCCTTCCGTAACTTGGTTTCGCGCGTGAAGATAGCTTTGACGTCACAATAAAGTAATGGCAGCCGCCGGCAGTTGAATTTGCGGGATGATTTTCAAACAACCTTAAATGGCGTTTTAACGCCTATCTGCGAAAAGTAAGATTTAGTTTACTACTGTATTGTGTTTAATTATAAAATAACGATATATATTGGCATGTTTAGCAATGTAACACTTTGGATTTTCTTATTTGAAATAGACTGTTTACATGTGTTTCGCGGGTGGCCATTTTGATCGATTAAATCAACGATGTATTGTTTGTTTTTTGTTTATCAAAGTAATTCGCTATTTACTATTGTTTTCTCTGCGCTATCGATAAAAATATAGATATGTACTCATTATTATGATAACCAAATGGTTTAAATTGATTTTTTTCGTCAAACACCAGTACTGGAATTTATGTCGAATTTTTAAAACTATTATGAATATATATTTTTCAGGTTAACGTTTCTGTTGAAAACAGTAGTTTTGCTGTCACCTTCTACACATTTCAAGAGGCAGTATATACATTTTAAGGTATTAGTATTTTTTAACTATGTAAATGATTAAAAATAATGAAATATGGATAATTTTTAACAGCATTTATTAATCAGTTATGTTTGAACAACAACAACAACAACAACAACAACAACAACAACAACAACAACAACAATACTTTTATAATAAACAACTAACATTGTAGTATCAAAATATACTTGAAGGTGGATATAATTTTCGCATGTTTTTCAGTGCTGAAAACCTGTAATTGGAGATATAGATGCCACTAGTGTTGCTGCAGACACAGCAGTT
>Ga0224511_10003697_pt1 | contig 11192 bp, 8 predicted proteins | sample SF_May12_sed_USG_2_FD_169988 | JGI IMG/M metagenome (GOLD analysis project Ga0224511, IMG submission 169988) | Sediment microbial communities from San Francisco Bay, California, United States - SF_May12_sed_USGS_8_1 | ecosystem: Environmental > Aquatic > Marine > Sediment | place: USA...
CCCACCCGAGACACAGAAACTCATGGATGTAGCAGATTCTGCCCGGACAGCGTTCAACGATGCCGAAAAACAATACAATCAACTGCAAGATGAGATTCGGTGAATTTTCATGCCTGTTTCACTGTAACTTAATGTGATAATTTGTTGTGACAATGCCCCATAACAGCCCCGTTGTGATGCATTATGTCACATAAAATGATCCATAATAGAGTTATCCTCTCCTCTTGTTGGCACCATCATTAGGCTAATAGAAAAGGTAGGGTAAAATGACAATCGCTGTTTTCACCTGATAGATTTATTGTATAATGAGAAAAGGAATTTACTTTTGTAGAGATATTGAGAAGTTGCTTGCGCTGGACATGGGAGCAGAGGATGAGTTTTACCCACTACGCAATGAATGCTATGAATTCACTGACCGGGAATACATTTACAAGTTCTGTCCGTTTGAGAAGTGCACACAGCGAAACAAGGGAGGAGGCGCCGAAACCAATCTTGGGTAAAAACCGCCGTTCATCTAGCACAAAAATAGGCTGGAAATAAGCAACCAAACGAGCAACTTTTATATTAGCAACTATTCGCTGGAGTGGAAAATCTGTTAGCGGACTTGAATAACCGCTTCGGGGTTTTAAAAATATCTCGGGATATTTTCAGATTCTCATTTTGATTAAGAAACTACGACTATGTCCAGCGTAGTAGCTGATCTTGAACATCCTCAGCATTGCCCCTGGTATCAAAAAGATAACAGTTTGACAGCCATGTTCCACTGTCAGCGTGGTCTCAATTCTCAATTTTTTGGACAATTCGTTGAGTTTGACAAAAGTAAAGGCCCTTCATATTGACTAGGTTTTTTTCTCAGCTGTTTAATTCATTTGACTGACTGATTTGTGTTGTAAAGTATGACAGTAGTTTTTGGTTTTATGAAGCTCACCAATGACCACTTCCTGCCAATTTAGCCTCATTACCTGGTCATCTAATAACTGAAATTGGTTTTCGCAGCATTTCTACTGCACCTAAAATAACAGGGTTGGTTGTTTATGCTACATAATGACTTGTTCAGTTTAGGTATCTATTGGGAGTCACCCTGACCTGGCTACAGCGGTGCTAGAGTAATCAATGTGTTTTCTCTTTAAAAAAATTACTAGGAATATTCATGAATGCCACTGCTCCCAGGACATCTGATGTGTAAAATAGTTTGTTTATATTTAACTATTGATATATCTATCTATTGATTTTTTTACACGAAGTACCAAACTTGTGTTTATATGACTACGTTGGGCTCTGAATCTGAAGAACAAAGTTTGCACTGTCGATTTGAAATCAATCATGGCTACATACAAGGAGTATTCAAATGTGGCAGTGACTGAAGACCACCGCAATTATCTCAAAATTGAGGTTTAAACCATGTTGTAGGGAAAAGCAAACTGTAGACATTATTTGTGTTTACTTTGTAGCACCTTCACAGAATGGATGGAAGCTGATGGTGAGAAGTATGCCATGATGAAGTTTGAAAAGGGACTTGGCTGTTGGAATGGCCCTGATAGATCAGCTACAGTAAGTTAATTCATACTTGGTTGCCGCTGCACTGTTTACATATATGCAGTTTGCATATTTTATCTACTGGGATAGCTTGTTCCCTAAAAGCCCGTATGGGAAATGCGACAAAAACAAAAATCAAATTTTTATTCGCAAACACCTTTAGATCTTACTGTTTGATATGCCATTGCCTTTTCTCTTTCGTTTTAGGATATCTGGATTAAACTGTTCGGCAAAGTAAGATCTTTTTGAGTCACTAAGTCAGCATTTACACTTTTTACTATAGGTGAAGTTCATCTGTGGCAAGGATAACTCCTTGAGTAATGGGGCAGAACCTAACAGATGTGAATACACATTCGATTTCCACACTCCATCCGCCTGTCACACATTACCAGAGGCATCAATGGATCTACACGATGAGCTGTAGAGTGGTAAATACATCTAAACCAATCATGGAATGCAGGATACATACCTCTGATGGTAATTGCTTTTGCAATATGTTGTGTTCCTGTCAATCATTGAATGATCATGCAAGAATTACTGTCACAAAATAATCATTGTAGCAATAAAACTGATTGAATTGAAGGCTTTCGATGATGGTTTTCTTGAATTTCAAGCTGGGACTTCCTGAGTAGATGTCAAATCGGTTTTCTTATTTGTGTATGATGCAGATGGCTATCCTATACGGGTGCTGACAAGGCCAGTGTGCGGGTCGTTGCGCTTTGTAAAAAGTTTTGGGTGGATTCTGTAACTTTATCGCATTTCTCTCACCAGAAGCTCAGTTGTAACAGGAGCACTCCTTTATTATAATATATCAGCTCATTACCTATGCATAGCTCGTAATTGGCACCATCAAACCACTTGAGGAGAAAGTTTCGATAAATTCTTAAAGCTGCTAGCCAAACACAAAAATGCCGCTACTGAGTTTACTTTCAAGACTATCCAACACTATATACTGAACAAATGTTTCATTGCGGCTTGACAGACTTTACTGTTAGGATTAAAGAGAAACAAGCTCAGAGTTTTAATACATATGATATGTTTACAATAGCCCTTCTTACTGACTTATGTGCTCAGTAGAATGTGTTAATATATAGCAAGCTCTTGCATTCATAGTCTCTTGAGTGCCTTGAACGCTCGTGCATGGACAGTATGGTGGAATATGGTATATTTTTATCAATCTTATACGCAAACTTGCAGATTCATAATATACCCAATATCAACACACTGCTGTGTACCTTAGTATCCAATTCACCCGCCAGTGTTGACTAAATGTAGCGAACTTCCCATGTCGACGCCTCTGACAACGTTAGGTACCATAATGGCCGACGGCTTGGTCGATAAGCGTAAATCATAAGCCAAACAGATAACCTGCCTGTGTCAGTTTGACATTGTAACTGGATCCTTATGGATTCCTGAATCGGAGGCGTCAATCGACTACCTAGAAAGGATTAATGTATATCATATCAACAGTATACTGTTTTAATGAAGGTATCCGTTAGCTTATAGTAAACCTCCTACTGGTAAAACATATAAACACTGCACATAGCGACAGTAGTACTGGCTCTAATTTTTGTTTGGGTGTATCAAAAGTAACTCTCTTGTGTAGCAAACCTGGAGTACAGTACTAAATTATGGCAATAATTAATCGGCTTTGTAAAGATAGGGTCATATGCTGTGCACTTGAATATACAGGATAATTACCTGTTAGACTGACTGTACTTGGCAAACCATGGAAAATAACAGACAAATGCCCATGTGGAAATCCTTAGACCCAACTCTACCCCACATGTGCCAGTGTAACTAATTCCTGAACCAGCCATATCCTATCAGTATATATATATATATATGCTTGTTATTTTTTTAAATTGAGCTAATTCACTCTTTTCAGACACATTACCCGAGAACATTTACCCTAACTGCGGGTTAATTGCAGCTGTAACAGTATTTGGAGTTATCCCTCTATATAATAATGCGTGACGCTCGACTCGTTACTCGCGTGATAATGCAAATCGCAGCATTGAACAATTAGTAGCAGTTGACACTGACTTGAAATCTTTTTGTCCAATACACACTGCTCTGTGTCCACAATCGCCTCACTTCTGGTAGCACGAGTGTTTTCCTTTGCTTCGCTTCTGTTGTCTTTGGTTGTATCTGATCTAAAGCTGGTCTGAAAGGTGATGAGAACCATTCGGCTCCCATCACCCCATATCCTGCCTATAGATGATCTGTCAGCTTGTTTTCTCCCAGTTTGAGGTGTGGCGGTATTGTGATACAGTGTTTGTTACATTAATCAACTCTACTTTTTTATTAGCATAACAACTCCATGGTATTCATAGGTGACACATTCCATACCCTGTAAAGCTATTAGGTTCCATCTAACAAGGCTGTATGGTAAAACCTTCACCACAATAGCGGTATCTATGATCCGAGTATCATAATAATACATTCTGAATAACCCTTGTCCGGGATATAGCCGAATAATTGAATTCTAATTATAGCTGGCAGCAAGAACCACACCAGGTGGTGACTCGCTGACCTTGGGGGAATGTAAACATTAACCATTCTCCGCAAGAGTTCATCACCCTCAATTATCTACAGTATATGACACAGTCACCATAGACATTGAGCTATCCTTTATGCCACTGACAGAGGTTGGAAAGAGATTTTGTGTAGGCTATGTTTTGTAGTTACTGTATACTTTCCTTATTTGATTCAGAGTTTTAATTTGAATCTAATTGTGTTGGTAGGTACCAGACACAATCAAACTAATGGGGAAGGTAAGTCTGCTAACTAACCCACCGTGACCTTTCAATTTAAAAGCCGAATAGAGACCAACCTATTTTCCTCATCAAAATCCATGAGCGCGATTATGATGGAGCCCACAGTTCAGAGAAAGAACAGATTTTTCGTATAAATGTGAACTGGAATTGGTTGAGAACTTATAAATTAGAGGGTTATTGTATTTAGATAGCATAGCCTTTCATACAGCCTAGCCTGAATCACTCGCATTGGAACAAATGGGAAAGCGAATGCCCCGCAACTATACGATTGCAGGTTAGAAAAGGAAGAGTCATTTCTGGCTTTTACGTTCAGATTTAGCCATAGGTGCTCCCAGGTGTATACATCAAAACCACCCGAGCTGATATTAAAAAAAATCTGATTATTATAGCAAAGAAAATCAAAAAATTAAATTTCATAACTAGAATTTTTGAAATCAATATTTAAAACTGAAAATCAAAATTTAAGGACAGAATCTTTACTGCCATGGTCATCCGCATCGGTGTATTGAATTTGTCCTCCATGTAGACCTTAGAGCTGCTCGAGTCGTCAGTTTGAGGGACAAACATTGTTCTATCTCAACAGAATAATAAATTAATAAATTAGGTCCTATGGAAATCTCTATACAGTGTGTAGAGCAGACTGCCTATCATCATAGGCATAGAATTATTTTTAACCTTAATATACAATATGTAAGCGGTTTAGGGTGATTTAATAGAGGTCGGATAACTCTGATAATCTCGGATAATCGCTGAGTTACACCGGTTTGATTATCACAAGCTTTTCCTAGCAATACAAAATCAAAAACAAATGTAAAATTTATTGGGGAGCAACCTACATCACCTATAGGGAAAGCATTGGAGTACCCATGGCTGAACTATGAGTCACAAAAAGAACCAACTATTACATAATATCAGACAGGTTTCCCAGCCCTTATATTAAGCCACGTTGTTACCACGGCACGAGCGGATATCTCAAGCACCTATACAGCCACGATGCCTTTTCTCCGCCAAGTATGTTTAGTAAATAGCCAACCAGTAGATTCATCAATCTCTGAAGTGCCCTTCAACCTAAGCAGGTGTTAAATTTATAAAAGAAAACTAAACAAATATATTAATTTTCCAAACATTAAGGTACTCTATGAAAAATTTTAACTCAATGGCGCCTGGGTCGATGTTATTTGAAACAAAATTGATATTGTGACATATTGTTTGGGAAAACGGAGTTGGCCACTGCAAATACTCAAACCTGGCGCTATATAAACTAACAACTATATTATCTGTGTTGGTACATTGTAACACTAAACTAACTGCAGCCTCTTAAACATGTGCTGTCCCCGATAGCAAATACAGTGAGGCGACAGTACTATAATTGGCTATAAAGAATAAGTGTGTGATCAATTTTTTTAACTAAAACTCTATTACTCTTTGATGTATTGTTTCGTGTGAGGGGAGATCCTTCGTTCGTATCCAGTATGAGGGCTTCGCAGAAATCGGGCTACGGACTGTTTTACTCAGGGTTTCCCATGGTGGGTCATTAGGAGATTTTTTGCATTCACCCGCGTACCCCGTTTAGAAGGTAATTCTACGGGTGGGCCTCTTTTGTATAATGTCGAGATCCGAAATCGAGGAGGGTGGCGAGGAATCGAACCAGGGACCCCGGTTCAAAACCCAGTACCATATCCACTATGAGCTTTCGCTACACCCCGGGGGAAATAAATGCCACGTATAAGTGTGGTGAACGACTGAGATCCCTCTGCCACGTATAAGCGTGGTGAACGACTGAGATCCCTCTGTCAATTTTGACTTTATATTGCAGCTTCAATGTTTAGACTATGCATCAGTTTTATAACAGTAAGATGGCTTAATAGATGTTGATATGCACTGAACCGCATGCTTGATGCTTTACTCACTTTCGCCTCCTCGGGCAGCGTTTATAGACATCTGTGATCCAGATTGGCGTATAGAACTGAAAATTGTTTCAATAGAAGATTGTGATAGGTAATTAATAAAGAGTAGAGTCCATTAACCTGCTGCCTTTATTACTTTTGTAAGGTTTTTATTGGCATAATCAGCAGGTCAGCTTTTTAGCAGAAATTACTGGTTCAGACACCAGTATCTAACAGAATATCCAATAAACTACACCCACTGCAAACAGCCAGTGCGCATAGCTTGTAGTGCTCTGTTCTACCTGTTCAGGTCTGTCTGTGCCATGTACCTGACATATAGAAAAACCCTGGCAGCAGTGGTCAAGACTGGCAGCAGCAGTCAAAACTGGGTGGCCAAGAATAGGATGACTACCGTTGACAGACTGTACAGAAGTGTCAGTTGCTCTAGCCAGGTCACCACAAAAAGTTAAACAATTAGTTTTCAGTTGGAAGACTTTACATTTGTGAAATGGCTTTACTGACACTGTTGGCAACCACAATTATTAAACTATTGGTCAGGGTGGCATGGATTATGGTGAAGTCATTTGTATCCATTGTGGAGTTTGCTAATTTTAAGTATCCACTTAAATTTGCTCAACAGGGGTTAAAATCTCCAAAATCAAACACAGGTTTTGTAGAAACGTATTCATTGCTAAACGTTGGTGACTGGTTGTCCACAAAATCTGATACTACATGTATACACCATTCTCCTTCATCGATAGTAGTTTGGGCTTTATTACATTATATAGACGCTATCCTGTGCTTTACAGCAGTACGCATTCACATACATTAAATTACATAACTGATTTCAATAAACTCCTATTACTATTTGGATTTGTTACTGATAATATCACACTTCTGCCCTTTATTAAATCTAGATTGCTATTGGAAGATTGCAATCACAAAATGACAAAATACATGTACAACTTCTAATCAGCGTAATGTTTCAAGCCGAGACTATTTGAATCCAAGAGTCACATTTCTAAACCATTCAAATTTCAGCTATCTAGAAATTTAAAGCCCAACTGGCGATACAGCATCTTAAAAAGAAAACGGCTCTTTCTCCAAATTACTATATAGTGCATTATATACCAAGGATCAGATCTAGCTGTCTTTCAGGTAGATACTTTCTTGGATTTAAGAATCACCATTATAACTCAGCGTGTGCCATGTGGTTGTCCCATGCACTCAGCTTGCCTTTACTATGTATATTATGTAGCAAATCCATAATGATAAGGAGCGGCTTAATGAATCTAAGCTGAACATGTCACTCGTGTGTCGCCAGCCACTCACTGATAATATGACTCCAACGGAAACCGTGATGGTCTCGATCATCTTATCATTGGGCAGAATCATCTTCGCCCACACTCACCATGCACCGGGTGAGCAGACTGAACAAGTATACATTTTTTTATCTTATCTTATCTGTTATACTAAGTTACTCTCCTTGCCCGAACACCAGGGGCAACAGCTCTCAATAACCTGTAGGAGCGGTTTAACTGTGCTATGACTTGATGATCTCAGAATAGGAGGTAGCTCACTGAGCCATTCTTTAGTAACAGACCATGCTGGTTTTATAAATATATAAAAATTCATTGCAATGTGTGAAATTGTTGTATTCGCAATAGATAATTTGTGCAAATTGGTCATTATGTGCAGTATCAAACAGTCTGGATGCATGCCCATCTGAGCACTACCTATAACAACATATCAGCATAATAAAATAACAGGCCATACATCATATACCTGTTACCGCAAGTTATGATATGAAGATGGGGCAAGCAACAGCTCCAGATGGCAAACCCATAGCTTTGTATGTGCTCACTGCGGATCTGTTTTGGTCCAACTTAAGACAGCCAATTTACTTGACAGTGCAATGATAAGAGATTGTATGTAACCGAGTTATTGGTGACTCCGTACAAACTCATTGTATCTTACTGGGTGGATCAGTGTACATACACCAGATACTCCTAGAGGCCTTTAGATAAAGCAGCGATGACCTTCTTATAAACCGTTGACAGGCCATAGGGAGGAGCGAGCGGTGGGTTAGTGGTTAGTGCATTTAGCTTGGGACCATGTGACCCTAAGTTCGATGCCAGATTTGCACCTCACTTTGTGCTATCTCCCTCGATGGATTCCCACCCTGAATAATGAAGGCCCACCCATAGAGTACCAACTTTATGGGGCAAACCATTGTCCTTCTTGAAAACAAGTCATTGCTTATTGATACCATTCATGTAAAATAAGATGATCTTACATGCATATTTGAGAAGCCTTATTTCATGTATAGAGCCTCACACATGCACCATCTTCTGAGACTTCTCTGCCGACTTACATGATTATGATTGTGTAGAATTCGTAACAATACATTATATATATAATACTATACAAAAAGATAATATTTAAGAGTTAGGGAGCACCACAATAATACTAGTAAGACATTTCAATTCATATTGCAGAAAACAAGCTTGTCCTATCACATTGCAGAACTATAAGAAAACACAACAACTAAGCGGTTTTAGTTAGCTGCATGATAAAAAGGTTATAACGACCTTTTTCTTGACTCAGGGTCACTATTGGCTGATCCTGGACTTAATTTATTACCAGGAGATTTGGGCATCACAGACATATTGCCAAGACTAGCCGCAGCGAGCTGACTCATAAAAAATGGTGCTGCCGAAAAATGTGGTGGTAGATGATAACCGAGATATGGGTTGAGTCCATTTGGCAATGCTGGGAATCGCCTTTGTGGTATGGTGATAGCGTTACCAGACTGCGAAGTTGGTGGTGGGCGACTGAGCAAAGCGTCCATCGAGAATGGATTCTGAGGGAGGAACGCGGAGTGCACTGAGGTAGGTAAAGAAGTGAAGGCTGAGCTGTCTCCTCCTAAAATGAATAAGATGTTGTCAGCATTTTATCATAGACCTTTGCTGTTTAATTTCCTGCATGTCTTTGCGTGAGGCTTGGTTTGCGTTGATACCATAATTGTTACACTTGTTAAAGAAGTGTAAAAAATACTACCTATACTACAATTGAGATAGCTCAATGGCTAGAGAGCTTGGCTCAAGATCAACAGATCCTGGGGTTAAGTCCTAGTCATGCTAAGCACCCACTGCGAGTATGAGCTCCTCACATTATTCCTAGCTTCTACCATCCTAATAAGCCTCAAGCTTAGGAGATCCATTAAATAGTATGGACAACCGCCGAGCAGGAAAATAAAAAACAGTCATGATAATAAGGATAAGCATGACACTTACCAACATTATTTGATTGTTTCTCCTGCCTAGGACTACCAGCGGATAGTGTTGAAGAGTCCTGGGCGGATAAGAAGTGCTCTATTGCTTTTACCACATCACCCTTACAGCCTTGTAAAACCAATTCCAAAACAGCTCTACAAAAATAAGGCGAAATTACATTATGATCACCATGCACTATTTTCGGATTGATAAAAAGACATGTGGTAGTGTTTGGAACAATATCCATGTACGTGTTAAAACCTTGAACTCAAAAGGTAGATAACAATATTTATGGGCATGCTGCTAGCACCACGGCACTTTACTCTTTTCGGTGTAAGTATTGTCAGAACCTACCTTTTCTGGAATGGAAAGATTCTCTCTAATATCTGTATTCCACTGAGACGGCCAGGTCGGAAACCGGCTGTTGACTGTTGGCCTGTCTCAGTTGGAGCTGAGAGGCGTGGATGCTTGGCTTCTGGTTCTGGTGAGGAGCATGGGCTCATGTCAATCTCGTCTTCAGAACCTTCAGATTCTACAATAAACAATAGACTCATATTAAGATCCCTCGGGTGTTCAAGCCAAAACCCTGACGAGAAATGAACATTAAGACTTAGGATTCTATAGGTGAAAAAGTTCTGATTGACAATAAATTGTGCTTACCATTCTTAGAATCTGTAGTTGTTCCTGGGCCCCATAGAGGGCCGGGTGTCATAAGCGGTTCACTAGATCCATTCTCTCTCTGAGTGCATGCCCGCAAACCGAGCACTATCGCATCCTCAGCCGCTTGCTGTCGTTTTAATGCTACCTGTGCTGCCATGACACGTTGACGCTCCGCAATCAGGTTGCATTTGGCACAGGTGCAGTCTTTGTAAGTGCAGTGTCGCTTGTGTCCCTTGAGCCATGATACCATGCCATGATTGCGACAGCGCGCGCATTTAGGCTTCCGAGCTCCTTTGTCCGTCAATGGATAAAATTGAGATTGCTGAATATGTGCTGTCATTTTGCTGACTGTGACTAGACTGATGAGGCATTGGTTGTTCATCTTACTTTATATCATCAATAGCTTGTTGATATCTCACTAAATTGTAACACAGTTCTATTGGATGAGAAGTAAGATTATAATATGATTGGACGCCTCCGTGATACAAGCAAATGATTGGCTTAGTATTGCCCATCTGATATCTTATTGGCTTCTGATTGCCACAGGTTTGACAGGTAATTGTCGCTGGCGTGGTTTATTAGTGGCCACATTATTAATTGTAATCCCCTACTCAAACCTCAATATGGTAAATGACAACTTCTGTAAAAGAAGACACGTCTGCTGCCGCTTTATCGTAGAGATAACATCCCTGACTTGATGCTGAGTGCTGACACGATAAGACCAAAACATTACTATAGAGTCTAGAATATCAGATGTCCAGATTCTTACTTCTGCATGGCTGTTTTATAAAGCTCCTTGCAGTGAAAACATAAACTTGGCTTGCTCATTTGTAATGGCAGCTTTCAGGCTTTAATTCAACTCCGATGTCGGCTTTTCTACAGTTGGAAAGTATTAAAACATTCAGCTACAGCCATAAAACCTATCTTTTTCTACCAACTGCTCGGCTGGTGGCTGATAATGTTTTCCAAAAAGTCAGTGGTGCGTTGCTTTTTAAGTTTTTAATTATAAATAATCAGTCAAAAGTACAAACGGAAATTTATAAAAAAATTACCAC
>Ga0224511_10003698_pt1:0-10000 | contig 11191 bp, 5 predicted proteins | sample SF_May12_sed_USG_2_FD_169988 | JGI IMG/M metagenome (GOLD analysis project Ga0224511, IMG submission 169988) | Sediment microbial communities from San Francisco Bay, California, United States - SF_May12_sed_USGS_8_1 | ecosystem: Environmental > Aquatic > Marine > Sediment | place: USA...
AACTTCGCTCTGAATACTCGTGACGTAGCTTGTTGCTCTTAACGGCACGTGAAAAAGCACGACGGCGATTATGAAAAGTTAATACGGGTCACGTGACCGGCCAAAATCTGATAATCGCCTCGCTAGTCTCATAAACACCCTAAAACGGTACTTTTTTTGTTACTATATATAGTAACATTCGTATTAATATTAATTAATACACACATCGCTAGCTGATCCAGGGGTGGTGAAGGGGCGCACCTGGCGCTACGGTCCCTAACGGCCGCGGACCTATAGTTAATTTTATGCCCCAAAACCTAAATGTCTTCAATATCTTTCGCTCGCTTGGATTCTAAACCAAATGTTAATAGAAATACAGCCAAAAAACAAGCTAAACTGACTTAAAAAAAATCGTCATCACCACTTTCAATGTTTTTCTTTTCTCTCTCCCCAACGCCTGACCCCCTCCCCCTAATGTCCATGCACCCGTAAGGTCAAAATCCTGGATCCGCCACTGCACATAGTAAGATTTTTAGTGTAATAATTCAGTGAAGTCACACAGACAATACAGAACAATGAGAACATCATATAATAACAAATTAAAGCAATTGTATTCTATTTACGCACTTTATTTTCATAGATACACGCATACTCAAACAATACTTAAGTAGAAAAGTGATACGATATCACAATATATAATTTTAAACATTGTGTTTAACATCTTTTTACCAATATCGAGTCAAGAAGATGTATCAACGTTAAAAATGTGTTATTAAGAATTTTTAATTTGTGAAGCGCTCTTAAAACAAATTTCAATCCCAATAAAAAACTAATTTGTGAATAAATATTCAGGATTATAAAAAGTGTTCTCGTATAATATATAAAAACATTCATATTTACGCGAGTTTTGTTTACTGCTTAAATTTGGTTAAAAGAAAGATACAAACATTTCTAGTCAAACGATACAGGCATACCATTTTTAATATCAGGAATTCCTTCTTAGTGTCTAAATATGCATTTATGCTAGACTGCAGTGTAACTTTTTCAAACAAAAAAAAACAAAAAACGATTAAGCACAATATGTATTTCATTATTAAGTTTTGGAATGCAAAGTAACCTGAATTAGAAGTTTACATTGATGAGTGCACCAGCAAAATATGGCCATGAATCACTATAAGTGTAAAGACCAGAACTAGTGCCGGACCCTGTCACGAACATCGTATCTCCTTTCGACAACTGTGCAATGGTTTGAGAACTTGCACAAGTCTGGTGATCCTCTATACCCAATAAAGTTTTAGTTAGAGCATTGTTATTGAGACTAAAATATGTTGAAAGGAGCCTATCTGGAAGTCCACACGTTTGTTTAACAAACAAATATAGCCCAGACACCGGCGCTGTAAAGATTCCTGTTGTTTGATTGTACCCTAACCCTTCATTTAAGATCACGTGAGAAAAAATAAATGGCTCATTTGGCGAGTAAGAATCTTTCTGTAGATGATGCGCGTGAAATGCAATTGTCGCTGAAACAAACAAATGTACTGCCTATAAACGTAGGAAGGTTTATGAATTTGAGAGTATGAGGACTAAGATAATAATATTTAACAAATAACACATGGGCTTGAGGGCAATATGCAAGTTTACGGACTGGTTGGTCAGACTGAGGAAGGTATATGACCCGAAGCGCAGCTGAGGGCCATATTCCTTCCGAGGTCTGACCAACCAGTCCGTAAACTTGCATATTGAACGAGAGCCCATGTTTTATTTGTTATATTATACCGAATATTTAAATAAATCCTTTTATCACTTTGTTGCTGTCATTTTACTAATCTTTGCTTTTAAATAATAATTTTATTGTTCAGTGTGTGAAATATCTTAAACTCTAGTTGGATTTTTAAATTCTTGTTTAAGTAATGCAGCAAAAGCCATGCTCTTTTTAAATATTCAAAATTTGTTAATCAAATGAAATAGATCTATATAATGTTACTAGGGAAAACATCCAGACTTTAAATGCAACAGTTGGTGTCAATTTTCCATTCTAAAAATAGATTTCCATTCTAAAAATAGATTAGTTAAGGTTATAGTTGTGTAATGGACTGCGAAGGATTCACATTAGTATTTTTAATCAAAACATAAACAAGAATTTCTTCATTAAAATGCTTTATCTATTATGATTATACTTTTCAACCATAGAAAAATATTTTTACAATGGAAGTAAGCTACATATGCTCCAATTAAATTAAAGGGAAGTAATATTACACCTTATTACCTCCCTTAAATATCAATACAATGAACATTTTCAATCTTGTTTATAAAGTCAAAAAAGCAAAAACTGAGAAAAGCGTTTGGGTGGATCGTCTTCAAATGACATATATTTAAATAATAAAAGGTTTTTAAAACCTCTATTAAGCTGCAAATATGTGAATTCATTGCACTCCAATATCCTTAATTACAGCTTATATAGTTAGACTGGATTACCTGCCCCTGGTCAATATAAGAATTATGGACCGGGTAGCCGGTCAATATACGATTTATGGACTGGATGATGTCATATTAAATACAGAAGGGCGTATGCAAATGAGGTATAATATTACTATATAATGAGAAAACAGAATTGGATCTAGGAACAGTATAAACATTTAAATGGATATCAAATAACTCATGAATATAACTTATTCTAGTACTTAGCATAAAAATTATTTTCAAAGATAAACACAAATGGCACAATGATAGTAAGAAGTCAAACATACGTTGAACAACTGAAGTACGTGAACAACTGGTCCCGTTACATGGGCGGTCCTCTCTGGAATCCCCGGAACAGTTGCTGACAGGCATTAACAGATCCACCCCAAGGTTGAGACAGGTGCGCGTCCTGTGCTGCATGCCGGTGTCACACGTTACACTGCAAGTGTTCCAGGCTGACCACTCTGACCATCCCACTGTTTGTAAATATGTTACAATGAGATGAGAGTTATAAATCCGTATAACATAATGATGAATTTATGCTCGATCGGATATCTTTGCATTTGTATGTAATCTGTGTAAATATATAACTAGACATCATCTTATATAAGCATTTGTTGGATTATAATATTAATGCAAATTAAAACACACGATTTCAAAACAATACGCAGAAAACACATTTAATTTAACATCATTTTACGTGAATATGTGGATATGTTTGTATTTAGCATATTAGTAAAACTAAAGACGTTTATATTTTTAAATTTTTTAATCATTTCGAAGTACAAACAATACCAATAAATGAAATACCTACATTTTGAAAAGAAAAAAACAAAGATAAATTTATTAATTAAAACATTAAGAACAATCCATACGCATACAAAAAGTCATCGTTAATAAAAATGCTTTGTAACGTACCATGACAACGGGCGCCTATGCATATTTCATACTCGTTGTTGTCGCCATTGCAGTAAAGGCCATTGTTGGACGGCGAGAGGTTGTCGCAACTCCTGTCCCGTCTCCGGAGGCCGACACCACACGTGGAGCTGCAGGTGCCCCAATCTGACCACCCGCCCCACCCGCTATGTACTGAAAGTAAATAATTTTATTGTATATGTGGTGGTATACTACTGTAAAACACGAACACCTCATTTCTTTGTCCAGTGTAGCGGGTTTACCGCATCTGTGTACAAGTGCTGTATAAAGACTTGTACCAACGAAGGTGACGAACTTCTGTGTGAACGTATTGGTATCAGTATCTGTATTCGCGTCTGCGAATGCATTGCTTCTATTTTGAACACAGTTGCACTCTTTTATTAATATATTGTTTAACACGGATACACACATGGAATATCGCCCTTATTGACCACTGTATTGATTTTGTAAAAGAGCTATACATGAAACAATTCTCTAGACATTATTTATATAATAGCGATTCAACCAATTGCATCAGCAAGATCAAAATATACGGAGGATAAACTATTATATAAATATAAAGTTTTATACTGCGTGAAGATGAAATATAAAAATTAGAATGAATACACATTATTAAACTTACCATGGCAGTCGGCGTCGATGCAGATTTCGTAGTTAATATTGTCCCCGTTGCAGTAATTACCATCCTTCGACGGCCAGGGGTTGTCGCAACTCCTGTCCCGCCTCCGGAGCCCGACACCACACGTGGAGCTGCAGGTGCCCCATAATGACCATCCGCCCCAAGCCCCATGCACTTTGAAACACACATTTGTTTGACCATTTAGAGCATGTACTAACAAACAAAATAAATTATTCTCTTTAGGCGTACCTGTTCATGTTTGCTCCTTACCTTAAGATTAAGTTGTGTGTTGTAAGCGAAACTCGTTAAAGGTTGTAATCAACATACTTTTAGCACTAGCTATGATACTTTCTAAACAGTGATAAAATAATTTAGTTATACACACCAGTTTGAAGTATTATCTCAGAGCGTGTAAATAAAAGGTAAATGCATTTTGCTGTATTAAACACTGATGATTGAACAAAGCTTGATGCGTTTGTCGCGGCTTTAATCAAAGGTGTAATTGATATTGGTATGAAAGGAAGCAGTCTGTGACCTAGTTAAGATTTGAACAATGTGTCTTTATAGAACAGCTTGCCTAAAATCATAAAAGGCAACCCCGGACTAAAACAAATATTTACACAGTTAATGTGTTTTGCATCTTTAGGTTCATGCTAACTTCTCGTTCAATAAAATACCCAGTTTAATTACAAACCTTGATCCGACTTTCATGTTTAAATAAAATATATGGTTTACCTGGACATGTATTGAGCACACAGACGTCCGTGCTACGTTTGGGACCTTCACAGTCGTCACCGCCGTTCGCTGGTGGAGGGTTGTCACAAGTGCGGGTACGTGACCGCGACCCACTCCCGCAAGTGACGTCACACTCACTCCAACCCGCCCAGACCGACCAGCCTCCGTCCACTGGGTAAATATAATATGATAAACTCGTGATAATGCAAACCATTTATCAAATTCTTTCACTTTATTTATAATTAGGAGTTTTAGTTTTAACGACGAAATTATAGCACATCAATAAATTATTATGTTTAGATTGCTACGTGTGCAACTATTAACTGCTTCTTTACATATTAATTAAATATTGTGTTTTAATGATGTTGCTACCGTTTCAAACATGTCAAGTAAAACTGACACAAGATGCCAGCAAAGAAAAAAAACGGAAAATATTCGGCGACACCTACTACTAAACCAGAGTTGTCGCGTCCAAAATAAAACCACTATATTATCATCTCGCTACGCAGCCCTGTACGCAGTACTTTGTGTTTAGTGCGTTAAATCTCCTTACTCAATATAAGTTGGCTCTTTAGGAGTTCAGGTTGAAGTTAAATGAGTATAATACGGTTGTACGCGGAAAATTATATCATTTTGATTTAACACATGTGAAACATTTGTAAGTGTAATCGATATAAACTACTCTATTTCAAATATCAATAACGAAATGTTCTGGCAACATCATGACGTGTTTCTAGAAATGTGGGATGTAAGGCATCATGACATTTGCTGGAGCGCACATGAAAGACATAACGATTCGTTTTAGTACGTTATAACAACGTTATCTACCGTCAAAATTTGCTCCTAAAATGAGCCATTTTGTGGTTGAATTTCGATGCATTTGAATATTCATGATATCAATCAGGCGGCACAACTAGTATTGAATTAGCACTGCTATTTACTGTATAATGATATGTATCAACACCCAAACACAAAAGCTGTTAAAAAATCTAAAGAAGTTTAAATTTGTTACATTTAAAATTTCCCAAATTTAGCTCGACATTTTCCTTCAATGTTATTTAGATTTAAGACCTCAGCAAAGAAACCTTATAATTAATTAGGCTACATTAACTCATGTATAAATTGTAATTGTAACTTACCAGCACGACACAGTCCACAAAACAGCTGACAGTGTCCCTTAGCGGCGTGGGTATCGTTACAGATGTTATAGTGATCATTTAGGAACTGACAGTTGGGATCGATGTCAATACACGGTACTGGAAAAATATACGTAAGTTACATACATGCACGTTCGTGAACTAAAATGTTATAAATTAAAACATTAAAATCAAACATATAGTGTATAAAAAGAGATCAGATACGTTGCTACTATGCTATATTATGCTAGCGTACTCTTATATAAAACCGTACACCGAATCAAATTAGAAATATAATTTTTTATTTACTATGTATGATTTCCATAGTATATTTTCATTTTCATAACTTTCATTGTTTAATATTAAAAACAAATCCCTTGTTCTTATGTTCGACATAAAAGAGTTACAAGTAGTTTTAAGTTTGATGGACACAAGGTAGATTTCCTAGGATCATAAAAGATTACTGTTGGAACATTTGTCATTTTTATTCTAATTCTTATTTCTTTATCAGGTACAATGTATCAACTTTATAAATAATTGTTCCCAAGTATACCCAACAAAGGGTTTTTTAAAAATAATTATAAGATTGACTTCATTGGCGCGTGTATTGCAATCTTTAAAACTTAAACAAAAATATAAATAAAATATACCTCGTGTTGTGTTTTCTAACAAGAACCCTGAAATATATATAATACAAAATGTCAGTTTCTTATAGAGAGTGTTTGGTTTAAAAATATGATGTCAATACTGCATTAAATTTATATTTATCTTCTGAAGAAGGAAAAACAAAATGAAAGACAGTTGTCTAGTGATTTTTGGAAAAATAATCATAATAGAAAATTAAAAAATATTATTATTATAACCTGAGCAAGTCAATGCCTGTAAAAACACGATCAGACCTGAAACAAAAACGTAAATCTTAAAATCCAGGATTTTGAAACATCATCCAAAAGTAACATAAACGGTTCTGTATAAACCACAAAACTATGAATGGAACTCTGCTTTCATATAAAAAAACATATGAATGCTCTTCTGCGTTAACGTAAAAATATAGGTATAAAATTTTGCTTTAATGATATAATAAATACGTACAGTATATCCAAACTCTCCTTGTTGTAGTCGACATGGTCACTTACACTTATTTACTATCAGCCACTAAACGGCAATAAATTATTTTATATTAAGTGAAAAGAATGAAAAACCAGTGTGATGTGATAATGTAATGAATTATTTGGTTTTATACGTTTCTGATGGAGACACAGCAAAGTGATATCAACACACTGTTTTAAAATGGTTTTGTTGCTATTAACATTTGTAATTTGAACTTGTTACTTAACGATACATGCGGATTTGACATGATTAAACAGCCTATTTAATTGAAGATAAATGGCAAAATGTGTCTTCTTTATTTGACTTCGTGGTGGGAGTTAGAGACCTGAAGAGGTTTGACCGTTTTAAATGTTTGTGTCGATATGACTGAATGGAATGTGGCAAACAGAAAACAGGCCATGTTCGTAACAACCAACGATTTCTTGTTTAAACAGCCCAATTTCGAGATGAAAAAGCACACACTGGAGTGTTTTAAAATAGATGTGTGCCCTTAATACCTTTGTCTCTGTTTACTGATGTAACGCGATGTCCAAATTTAGTTTACGATTTATCCTAATTAAAAAGTACCGAATACACTATTTAACGACATTAACGTACACACATGCATACATACAAATTCGTAAATACTACAATACTGTTAAAGGTTTTTCGACCCAGCTGTTTAAAGGGCCAGTCACTAAGCTCACTGCTTCCTCTTAGGCACTAAGCATTTACGATTAATGTTATATAGTGTACTTAAGCTTCTGTCACACCACACGGCGAAATACGCCTTAAAATATAAAATTTGCCAGTTATAGCGTGTACACAACGTCCTCACAGCGTCCCTACAGCGTCCACACGACGTTCCCACAGCGTCTTTACAGCGTCCATGACGTTTTCACAGCGCGCAAGCAGTTGCTGCAGCGTGTTTACGGCGCACACACGGCGCACACACAGCGTTCTAACTGCGCGCACACAGCGTCCTCACGGCGATAATAGCGTTTTAGATTGTTTTCTTCTTTTTTATTTTGAGTAACCCTATTTTGCAAACATAGTGATCTATTTTTACTTTTCGAAGCAAGTCGTCATATGACTTAACAGTTGTTAAAATATTTAAAGTCACGCAGGACTTGAAACAAATGCAGTAACACACATAAACTAAGTAGTATCCATTGAATAGCTTTTATAATGATATGTTTTTGTTGAGGTTAATTTTTGTTAAACAACTTATTATTGAAATAAAAGACAAACTATGGTCTAACTCTAAGTTTTGTTAGTTTAAATGAAACTTAAACCGTTGCATTTATTAAAAAAATACTTTATATATTTTAATACATTTTATAATTACTTATTTTATTATCAATATGCATTGCAAACGCCTACTCCAAATGTATAATTTACACGGCGTCTTTACAGCGTGCACGCGACGCGCTCACAACGCGCCCACGGCACTCTTAAAGACCCCACAACGTTGTCACAGCATGCTGTCTAACACGCTGTGAAAACGCCAAGCCGCGGCGTTCTAGGCGTTTGCACAGCGTTTCTGGCGTTTGCACAGCGCGCACCTCGTGGGAACGCTGTAAGGACGCCACTCTGGTGTGAAAGGCTTTTTTAGTATAAATGCTCGACTGCCGTGTAAGGGAACCATTTGTAACATATACTAAGAAGGTTAATGATCCTATAGGGCCGTTGGTTTAGGGGACATACTACGAGGTAATTCACAGACTGGTAGATATGCCAATGCACTAAAGAAATTATTGATTACCGACATCAGTATAAACGCTGTGACATCATAACGTCAATACCTTCAGAGAAAGCACGCGCTGTATTGTAAGTTTAACGCTAAACGAAAATACATTAAGTAAGTTATAAAAAATTATTTACATAAACGTATTTAAGTATTCATAAAATGTAATCTTATTAATTACACGGGGATCACCCATTTATATGTCTGCTGCTATAAATTATTTGCGAAAAAAGCTAAACTACAAACAATATACAATATATTTATTAAAACAAAAATATATCGTCGGGTGAGTGTTGAAAGTCATATAACTGACATTTCCCAAATTGTTTAAAAACTGTTTTATGGACCGAAGCAGATACTGCTATTTTGTAAAAGTTATGAATGTTATAGAATATTTTTTTTATTTTGAATATGATTTTCCAAAAAAAATATTGAAGAAAACGGCAGTTATAGCATTTTTTATTACAATGTTTCAATGTTAAAACTGTACTTAGTGAGTGCTCTTATATGCATTTTATTTGTTAAATCTCTGATTAAACTTCAGTGTTAAAACACATATATTTACATTCACTGTTAATTTTCTAAAAAGGAAAAATAGCGTTTAATTTGTGTATTGCGCTGCGCTCTGAGACCGCCTCGAGGGCGTGACATCTATTGTCAATCAATCATTTGATTGGCAGTTGCTTAGCGCGGAAAAAATATTTTACAGTATTTCTTGTCTAAATTTAGAAAACCACGTGTTTGCATACTGTTCGATTATTTACAATCATGAAAAGCAGAAGCAAAAGCGATGTGTCCCTTTGATTTTTCCACACTTAGTACTTACTCTATTTATTTTACGATAAATAAACATATATAACATTATCAAGACTTTTACTTGTGTAGTATTTTTAACACACGCTCTGAAAACAAACAACTGTGTCCACTGTGAGTACTGTACATGTATTTCATTGAGTGATGAATACTGCTGTCAAACTGCTATAAATAGATTTCATAAATGACACCACTGTTCAAAAACGAACATCTCATTGCACATGCCGTAGCATGACCTAAAACATATGTTGTAATATAAAATGTGTTTCTTCACGTAAAATATGTAGGGTATAAATGACACAGCTATGACAATATTTCCACAACATATTGTTTTGTAAGTAATTAGTAATTGTAAAGTAAATCAATTATAATGAAAATACTTATACTACTATACAACGTGGACTATGACTGCCCATATACATGGACTGTACATGTTATACAATCATGTATAATGGTAACCGTGTCATGTACCATGCGCCAAGACAT
>Ga0224511_10003699_pt1 | contig 11191 bp, 6 predicted proteins | sample SF_May12_sed_USG_2_FD_169988 | JGI IMG/M metagenome (GOLD analysis project Ga0224511, IMG submission 169988) | Sediment microbial communities from San Francisco Bay, California, United States - SF_May12_sed_USGS_8_1 | ecosystem: Environmental > Aquatic > Marine > Sediment | place: USA...
TTTAGCTCATCACAAACTGAGTGGAATGCAGTAAAAGTTAGATTACGGTTTAATGAGGGTGCTAAGACTGAATATTACATTACTATGAATTGTAGTCTATACTTTAGCCTTTAGGTAACCGGCCCTGTTTTGCTTTTGGCTTAATCGGGCTGTGACTGGAAGACTAGAGATTAGCCATGCGACACTGGCGGTTTATGTCTGATGCGCAGTTTGTCTTGTCCTGTCATAGTCAAGTAAAAATAAAACCATAATTATACTTGACAAGCATAGCTATGACAAGTGGCCCATGTAGATAATACTCGGTCATTATATTGATATTCATGGGTAATACTCAATAGTTTTCTGATGCAACTAGGGTTTCAGTAAAGCCACTAAATAACTAGGTGATAATACTACATCGCAATGCCACCAGAATAGTAGCTTTTAGATATACGAGATATTGCTAGCTCCTAGGTCAAATATACAATATGGTTATGTTATTTTTAGTATATTGCTACGCTGAGCTGTTAGCAGCTGTAGGTTTTGTGGCAGTAAATCCTACCCGTGGGTTATGATTTCACAGAATGCTATGAAAGCTTTGATCTTGAAACAGCGATATTAAAAATATAGTTGATACAGTTGGCTGCGTGAATGGCTCTTTTATCTTTATCCATTAAATAAAGAGTACAATAAAAATCTCTTGAGATAGGTATCATTCTACTGATGCAGGCAAACAATGTAAGATTCCATGGGAAAATAATGAAGGCGGATAAATTGTGGAAATCACTGGTTGTCAGTGCATTCAGCTGCCTGCTTGAGGGTGAAAACCAACTTACCGATCACAGGTGATTGGTGGGGAACTTCTCCCAGAGTCTGTTTCACACTCCAGACTGTGAGTCACCAGCTCCTGCTGCTGACCAAACGTTGTGCCACATTTGACACACATGAAGGAAGCCTTCTCAGCAGATGGGACTGGGTTTGTTGGAAGAGTGGTGGGTAAAGTCAGTGGAAGGTTGGCGGCAAGGGTCGGGGTTAGAGTTGGAGAGACTGTTGGCAGTTGTGTTGTTGGCGTGACACCTGAAGAGTGGTGAGAAGAGACTGATGGGGATCGCTCGCCATTATCCAACTTTGGGACTTCTACAAGAGACCATTTCATGCGATTAGCATTGGTTTGGCTTCTATTGGCGCTGGAGCACACCGTTTCAGTTATGTCAGGTACTCACCAGTTGGTTGGCTGGCGACGCTCGGGTTTAATTTCTCCTGTAGAATCTGGCTCATCTCTGATTTCAACTTGGCAGCGTTATCGATGATATCAACCTGAAGTTGACAGCGGCAGCAGATTCTCCCATCATGTAGAACTTTCTTGGCAGTGAGAGACAACTCAAAGAGTTGACATATCTTCTGGCGGCTCGCTGGCTGAATGGGGTCAACGAACTGACTGTCACAGAAAACGCATGCCATCTGCAATACACAACCAGTCACTCACAACCGCAGCGACCAATCTCAATAGCTGCTATTGAAATGTATTAAATTATTCCAGTATTCATGATTAATAAAATATGCACTGAATAAGCAAATAACTAGTGTAGGCTTGAGCGAGCTGGAATCACTCAAATTACCTTTATAGTGTAGAAACCAGCGTTTGGATTAGCACAAAAAGCCAATATAACGCAAAATCATTGTAAATCAAATTTATTCTGATAGCCTGCGTGGAGCCAGTAATAGGAATTGTTTAGCATTTTATTACACTTTGTGAATATCATTTTAGTAATAACACTTCGTTGACTAGCCCGTGAGTCTAGCGCCTGTCAAGCGATTTAAATATTTAAATGGAGTTTTTGGGTATCCACAGGAAATCCTAGTTGGAGAATGAACTGTCTATTACCAGAGAATAAATGTTTGGTGATAAAACATGCCAGTGGTGGTGATAAAGCAAAACAACTCCCACAGCCAACGGTTAACCAATCGTACTAGGGTTATTTAATTGGAAAATCCGGTGAACTGATTAAAGCCATCTGCAACCAACGTTCATAAAAATATACTGGTAATAAAAGCTGGTGGCAGAAACATTATCATTAGCCAGCATAAAGGCGGGTAAATAGAGAGACAGCTGGGTCATGCTCTATCTCACTAACCAGTTAGTGGTGATATAGCACTGAGCTGGTCTAAATAATAAAATAATCTAATGTGAGATAGGAAGGCAATCCACCCATTATATACAAGCAGTCAGGTGTAACTGAGATATACTTTATGAGCTGATCTAGTAGATAGTCGCCTCTTCACACTAGTTATAAAGGTATAATGGTATAAAATGATTAACTCGTGTTCCATCTGGTTGGCATAGTGGATCTAATGCAGTAAGAAATAAGATCAGCTTAACTTCATCGTTCAATGGTGGGTTTATTAAACGCTTATCCCATTTATTATACATCATATAGAGTCCGGTGAAACCAACTAGTTATCAAGGATTCAAATTGGGAACAATTCATACTATTCTAGAAATGAACTGACCACCCGTTAGACATATCACACTCCCAGAACTGCGAACACCTTCTGCCTAATTGTAACCACTCCTGAATTTAATATGTTTAGAATTTAGAATAATAGATATTACAAGAGAGATCTGACTACATACCATATGTTACTCAGTTCAGTCACACTGCTTTGGCGGTTTGATTGATGCCCGCTTTCCAAAGAACTATAGCCACTACTAATGTCAACTATATACAAAACAATTCACTATGCAGTAATAAAAATAATTCTCATCATTCTATTGGCAAACCAACTGGCGCACTAACGTCAGTGGGCGGGCCTAAGTGACCTCATTAGTTGTCAGAGCGCACAACTCCACGGCTGGCACATATTAAAAACAACTCAATACAATAGGCCAACTCAGAGCAAAACTCACTCCAATTTTGACCCAACAAAAGAATGAGGTATGTGATCATTGATAAAATAATAATTTTGTTAACACGCCTGCATCGTATGAACTATTTGACGCCGCATGCGGACAACAAGTATGACTCTATAATCCTTTCGATCTCAGTACTCTAATCCCTCTGTAATAAAAGAAATATGTGCGCCGCAAACTGGTACAGTATTAACAGATATCCTGTGGGCCACGTTAGGTTTCTCTCAGCGAATTGCTTCTAGTTCAGCTTTCAGGAGGTGTCCTCGCATGAGTTGTCAGTTATAAAACCCGAAACTTCAACTAGAAAGCTGGGTCATCATATTAAATCTCAACTAAAGCCAAGAAGCTTAGGAGCTAGATCAAGCAAAACCAATGACTGTAGTGTTATGACGAGTCTAAAACTGGTTGGCTACAGCGAAACCAAAAAAGAACTTAAAGATTTCTTTGAGGTAATAATTAGAAAAAAAGTCGAGAAATAACTTGACAGTTAGCGACCGCATGTCGTGAATAAATTAACTCTACTTATCGTTTAAAAGGTACTGTGTGTTACCGAGTACCGACAATAATTCAAATCAGAGTTTAAGCTATACACCCACCATGATTACTTATATCTTACCTAGTTAAGGGCATGTCTCAATTATTATGGTGATTGTTTTTTAAAGCATATGATGTCTTTATTGCTGCGGCCCTACTGTAACTAGGACCGGACTTACAATGCTCTAAAGTAGACTCTCCTCAGACTTATTAAATGTATGTGGGTTGTTGTTCTTCTACTCTCCTATTATGACGTTTGTACACCAATTCCATGCACCAACAGAAGGTGAAGTCAGTCCTCCAGCTCAGGATCTTGCTCCAAACCATGGAGGCTTATCCCCTCCAGTGGTTGTTGAGCACTAGAAACTGAGAATCTGTAGGACTTGGATATACCGCGGCGGTTGTCCTATCTATACTGGAGCATTGGTCTGTTCAATGGTCACTGGTCTGCAAATATATGGGGATCTATTTCACGAACACCATGAAACATGTCCTTATCTCCAGACCGTACAACACCGGGTAGGATGCATCATTTATATATCAACCACATTCTCATCAACTGTGCAAGTCTGAAATCCCACACATCTACATGGAGTAGGTGTCCACCTGTGGATGAAAACAGAGTTTGCATGGACCCATTACTATTGCCTATAAAACACATTAATTTGTTCCGGCATTGGCCGGTCCAATAGAAAAAGGCTTAGTTTTTTAATATCAAATTTGTCTGTGTCACATTTCTATGTGAGATTAGAGCATCCTTTTTTAAACCTAGAAAAGAAAAACTTTCAGGTTTGCACGCCATAAATCATTTGATTTTGGCTACATCGTATACAATCTCTATACTTGAAAAAACTACAACCGGTATATGCCGAGATGGTTATCCCGACCAAATGTTTTATATTATATATCCATTGATGGCCTTGTTTCAACAATTGCCATTTGAATTGGGTGAGGTATTTGAAACTATAATTGAATGTTAAATTTTGTAAAAGAGCCTCTATTGCATTGAAAACTGTCTATAATACAGTTTCCAGTTCAGGAGTAAAACAAATATAGTAAATCCACTGAACTTGGGGTGAAAACAGAATATATACAAAGGGCATTAAGCGGTAAAGGAATAAATGGCCCACCTTTAAAGAAGAATTGTGGTTTTATTCAAACGCGAAGACACAAACAAATAAGTAACACTATACCTTTTTTCGCACCATAATTTTATGAGTTTATTGCTCATGGTTCCAATCTAAAGTTCTCATGTAGCCAAGTTTTCTGTGATAAGAAGCTTCAGCTAAACCAGTCTTGAAAGATTTACCTCAATCTAAAGAACATCTCGATGAGATCAGTTGAGATCAATGTGCGCTTCGGAAAGAGTTTCATAATTCATAGTGCAGGTTTCTAATTTGGAACACAAGCTTACCTCACTCAGACCAATAATGTAATACTTTCTGTGTTTCTATATAAAGGTCATTTGACTGAAGTCTGATACTCCGTCAGCTCAGTGACATAATTATGTCACAGGCCTGTTACTCATTTATACAGCTTGGGGGTTACCATTGGGAAACTTTTATCTGTTTTGGGCATAGAGATCACTCGACATAAAAACATCCACTATCGGCGGTGATCATTGCAGATCTTGAATCGTAGAGCTGAAACTTTGTTTAGCTTTTCCCAGAAGAGTGGACTGACGCCAGTCACAGTACTGAGCAGCCTACTCACGGGCTCAGTTATCATTGGGATGTGCAGAGCTGTGTAGACGAAATCGCTATAAGATATAGCGGGAGTTCCAATCACAATTTTTTTACGGAAAACTATTTACGATGACCCGTATATAAAAAGCTAGGCAGTGAGTTATCCTTGCAAGGCTATGAAAAGCCTGGAGTATTATTTAAGTTGAAAGGTCCCTATATATTTCATACATATGCTGCGAGATTACGAACATTACAGGAGATCAGACTTCGTACTCAATGTAGCTTGTACGAAGAAGAATTGGCTCTTCGTCTGAAGTTATCAACACATATAATATGAACTGTCATTCATGTAGGTTCCACATCTATGATTATGCAGGTTTTGAGGTTTCTTGCTGTTTGAGTACATCCCGAGCATACACATCACAAGCAAAAGCGATATCGGTAAACAATCCGCTAACCCGGACTATAAAAATTGTGATGGTCCATACTGTACCATGTAATTTAGGAAACATTAGAACAGATTTCGCAATGGATTACAATGTTCCAGCTGGTAAAAGTTGTCATATGCATGCACAGTGTACCAAAAGTGGAAGCCAATTTTTCGCGATGGCGTGGGCACACAGGAGTTATCCTCTCTCAGCAGAAATGAGCACACAATAAAGGACAACCTGCTTACATACACTTCTGTGAAGAGGGTAGTGAACAAAATTCTGATTTAAGGTACCAAGGTAATCATGCTGGTGATACAGGATAGCTCAGTGAAAAATGTGCTACATTATAGTTTCAATGCTCTTGTACTTATTAACTGGTGCAAAAACTGTGTTTATTTTATCTCAAAGGTAATACAGTGACAATGTAACTATCCATCATATATTTCGATTTCCACATCACTGACTGACACACAAAAGGAACACCGCAGGACATACTCCATACACAATCTACACCTCTATTGGCTGGTCTTACTTCAGCTTGGAGAATAACGTTGTGGCTGTCTAAAAAAAGAAGAAATTGACACTAAATAGAAGGATACTTAACAGGTCTACCAGCTGAACCTGGTCCCTGTAATAATCTGTCACAGTGCTTCAAGTCAATGTACAAGTTAGCAAGGACCCCGTTGTTCAGTCAAAAAGTAAGTTTGAAGAGTATATGGAGAGTTGTCAAATAAAGCATATCAGCTTCCTCTTGGAAAGATTCTGCTGGTGATATGGGATATCGGGATAGCTCAGTGGTAAAAGTGCTGGGCTTGCAACTGCGAGAACCTCGGTTTGAATCCAGTTCGCGGCGGGTCACCATTGTGAGTATGAGCTCCTCACATTTATCCTAGCTCCCACCGCTCCAATAAGCCTTTGGCTTAGGAGGTCTGTTAAATAGGTTAGCCAAGTGTCTGAGTAGAGAAAAGGGAAAATGGAATCAAATGGCAAAAACTGGCAGAACACAGACTGGGTGGGTGTATGGTGGGTACCTTGCAGTCCCGGCAGTGTAGAAAATCATACAGCTCCTGTTCGCATGTTTCTCGGGTATTGGATCTACTTGACACCCGGTCAGTGCAGGAGTCCAACTCCTTCTGGTATTTGGCACATTTAGAAGAATTTTCTTCATTAAGGGTAGCTTGGGGATCCTAAAAAACTTGATGAGTATATCATCTGCTGATAAGCCGCAAATACTGGCATGACATCACAAAGCTTCACAAATGTTAGTAAACAAAGTGTACTACAGTAACCATTATGCACTAGTAGCATACTACAGTGAAGGAATAACAGACAGTTCACATACCTCAACTTCTTGCTCTTCCTCTTCTACCTGTAACAGAAAACCCAATATTAACAATTCTGCGATCGAAAAAGGAGATAGAACCGTACACACTTTATATCTGTGTGATAATACAAAATTATGTGCATTTTTAAGACATAATCATAATTTCAGTGACGCATCCCGGCTAGGAGTGATTTGCGATGGTATGACGCCGGAAGACGTTTCAACATCAACAAAACTAAGGGAAGGGAAGGATGTCGGTCATATTTACACTAACTTAACGTAAATATAACGGACTTAACGGTTAGGAAGGGGGTATCCATCACCATGAGCAAAAACTGAATAAAGCTGGCTCTGAAGGTTTAATTTCCATAGCAGATCGCAAGCTTCGCAGCAAGTTGGGGTTGCGACCTCCTGCGAATTTTTGCCACTGCGATGCTGGGGTTTTCATTCAGGTCGCAATTGTCTCCACTGCGAGTCTTCCTTGTTGCGGAGGTAGAGAAAGTGGGCATTACTAGTACCTACTAGCATTTCTAAAGAATTCCATGATTGTGCATGTCACACTTTGCTACCTCTCACATAAAAGAGTAAGACCAAACCTGTACCTCCAAAACATTTTCGTGGGTGTTCACAAAAGTTGAACATGTGCGACTTGACTGCGAATATCGCAGACTTTCCCAGAACTTCACAGAGTGAGTCCCAACCATGTTTCCATATCAATACGCATCGCAGACGCAAGCCTGTTACGAAGCTTGCGAGCCTTGCGATCTGCTATGGAAACTAACCTTCAGTTTACGCTTCAAGCCTTTCCTGATCAGTGACTTACAAGCAAAGTCGAAGTCATTGAATGACAATCTCCATCAATCAATAAATAAGTTTAGTAATACCACTGAGACTGGAATAGTATAGTCACAGTGACTGGTCACGTAAATCAGTACATCAAGTCAACGGTTGACGAACACCATGCGACTGGTCAAAGTGCAGACTGTAGCCATGGGGGATTTCAGGATTCATTATCATGGTTCTACATTAAATTTTTTATTAAAGGGGTTATGACAAGGTCAATTGTTGACGTACATTTGGAGTTGTGTTCCCCATTCTTAAAGGGAGGCAATTTCGCATTCATAACAGCGATAGCGAGTGGTCTTTTTCCACAAACTGAATATTGGTCACTCGAATAACTACGGCCCAAATAGAAATAAAATGGGATCTAATTACTAAAACTTAGTAACCTAGTGATCTTCACCCCCTTATAACATCGAGTAGAACTTGAATTTGAACGTAAAATTGGAGTAAACTTAAGTTATAAGAAGTGCTTTGCCGGTTTTTTTCTAGCCCGAGGCCGTTGCATTCGGGCGTCTATAATTGCGCAATAATGGCACTACGTTCGTTGACAGAGGTGAAAACTGCATTCTGAAACCTTATTTCTATATTTTTGTTGCACGGTTTCTCTATTTAGACTTGTGTAACTACAAGTCTAGTATACACATGCAAACGCATTTGTCAAACATCGGTGCGTAAGCCAAGCACCAACAATACAAACACCAACAGTTCTGTGTTAATTTCCTATCTCGAGGCCAATTCTGGTGCGTCGACGATCTGAATAGTACGTCATTGAGGGCTCTAAGTATGCGTATTGGATAGGGCTATATCGAAGCTTCAATTTGAACTGGGTATTGGGCCCATTTGTTCATGGTGGGCTTCAGAATCTACAAACAAGTGAAGTCACTTTTGCCCATGTCATAACCCCTTTAAGTAATCAGTACATAGTATATATTTAGGTTTACAAATTGAGATTAATACACTACTATACAGTGTACATAGTTTCCAACTCAGTTTAACTTCCAGTTTCAGGCTATCATCCAAGTTCAACTTCGAGGATTCTTCAAGTGATTCAGTTATTCATTTATTGCCGAACCTAGGGCCAGAGGAGAGTTGGCCGAGTTATCATTAACCCAAGTCGGGTAGCGAAGCGAGCCACCTCCCAATCCAGCAGCGATATGTGGTACATAATTGATAATAATTGGAATTGACCATGACAATGAATGATCAATCATTGAATACTTCTAAGTACTAGCCATTTCTGATTTCATCTGCTCCTGGTCCGTCGAACTGGGGGGGGGGGTTAATTCAGTATTCACTGATTCAGTGATTGCATTGATTTAGTCATTTACTGATTTAGATGTAGTGATTTATTGAATTATTCAGTCACACTTGACACTCAGTAGTCAGTGACAGGCACAGTTACACTGACACTGAGACTGACAGAGTAAATTCGACTGACTCGTGACTGGATGAGTGACTCACTCATCGACTCAGTCACCAATCATCACTGACTCAGTCTGTCACTGACTGTTGAGTACGTAAAGTAGTAACTGAGTGGAAGTGACTCAGCTCAGTCATGATTCAATCATCAAATGATCAAATCATCAATCATCAATCAATTATTCAATCAATATGCCGGAGTGAATCAATCATTCAACTAGTTGAAATTTAAGCCAAGGTGAGTCATATATTCAGCTGTAAACGAGTCGAAGAGATCATTGAGTAAGGAATTGCGATTGTACATATCTTACCTCATCCTCGGGCTCGTTCTCGGAAGCTCTGACCTTTTCAAACACCATTTTTATGGGGCGAAACTAAGAAAGCTAATAACTCGCAGCAAGCGGTATCACAGCAGTTCTTGCACGGCACCGGGTAGATAATGCGCAGGCGCAATTCATATATAGCGACTCCAATTCTACCGCGTCTACAATTTGATTAGACCGTCACTACGCGAAAATGTGGCCTCTATGCTCGGGAAACCAATCGACCTTCGAAGATACAGTTTTGGAGACGAGATCGACGAGTTTCGTTTTCGCGTCGACTCTTGCCCCTGAAACCACGGAATTAGTTCGTGCCTGAAAGTGAAACTCTCCCATCAGTTCACTGACTTTACTCGCCGTCGTCTGAACGACGAGTTGTTTCCAGGTTAAGACCAAATGCTCTTGGGTCTGAGTCTGTTAAATAGTAAACCCCTCGGCTACAACTACAACTGCAGAGAGAGGGCTGAGAGGTAGAGCTAGACCTAGGCTAGAGGCCAATGCAACTGAATAAATAAAACAAAAACTATGTGCAAGGAAACTGGCCAATTTACTAGGAATAGGTAAGATAGGTAGTCACCCGGTGACACTAACCCCGAATTGAATGCAACGTTAGATCACTGATTAACTCATTCAGTCATTGGTTATTTCAACTCAGCGAGGGAGCCATTGTCAGTGTCAGTTGCTTATTTTTATTGCGCTGTGTCATCGTTTGTATGAATTTATCTGATCACTGATGACTTTGTCGTTTGTGGCATGACTCCTCTCTTTTTCAGTTTTGCTGCCATTAGGTGATTAGATTGATTGGTTGCATGTGTCAACTGAGCTAAATTTCCAAATATCAGACAAAAGGAGCCGAGATCTGCCAGCTTTCCTAACAGGATTAGTCAACTTTTCCTGGCTGGTTGATCGACTACTGGTCATTCGATTCATACCATCATCACTCGGGACACACGGTTAGCCCGTCATCAATTATGTCTATCGGTACAGGCGCATTGTAGTTTCTAGTGTAAACTACCAGTTAACACAGTAAACGGTGCCTGCATGCTGCATGAACTATTTTCTTTTGAATTTGCCTTTTTAGGTCTATGAAGATGCCATCTCCTCATTTTCTCCGCTGGACAGTGTTTTCTGTTCTCTATCTCGGGATTATAAAGTGCAGCACAGCTAAAATTTACCCGGATCCGCTGGATCCTATGCTCAAGGTGCTCCCTGTCGATAAACAGCGGGCTTCAGCTGATGACAAACCATCGCAATTTACGATGCCATCAGTCACATCTGGTAAAATAACAGCCCAGAGAGAGACTAAAGTAGAGTCAACCTGTGCACGGAAAGGTGAAACAATGCAAGCTCGTCAATGCGCTGATGCCGTGATTAACTCTGAAGCTGTGTTTCTTAAGCGACAAGCTACTGGTTTACTGAACCGTATGCCTCTGAGACAGGTATGTGTCTGCAGCTCTTATCTCTGTATTCGTCAAAATGACATGATGCAAAACATGAACATTATTTAAGTCTTATTTATTTTGGCAGGACGGTGTGAGACAGTATAGGGTCATTGTCGAACTAGACGATAATCAGCGGAGTGTCTTGAAGACATTTGCTCAATCCGGAGATTCAATGCACGAGGCCGCCACAATACTTTATGATATGATACAGAAAATAGAACCTATGATTCAGGATGAAAATAGCACTACATCACTCTTCTCTGTGTATTTCCAATATGTTCTCCTGGTAATAATCCCACAACC
>Ga0224511_10003700_pt1 | contig 11190 bp, 10 predicted proteins | sample SF_May12_sed_USG_2_FD_169988 | JGI IMG/M metagenome (GOLD analysis project Ga0224511, IMG submission 169988) | Sediment microbial communities from San Francisco Bay, California, United States - SF_May12_sed_USGS_8_1 | ecosystem: Environmental > Aquatic > Marine > Sediment | place: USA...
CACCACGGGCGTTCCTGGCTCAAAATCCGCAGGGTCTCATTCTTTTTAACCTTCATATACATTGAATAAAACATGGTCCAAGTTTCATGCTTTTCCCAAAAATGGCACGATTGGGCTTAAAATTTGATAAGGATCACCTTTATATGATTAAATATTTTGATTATAGTCGTACGCTAAACCGCCAAATTTGTTGTTATTGTTCAAAGAGTGTATTTCACACACAGCTGTACACAGAATTATCTTTTTTCTCTCTATAAAGTTGTGCTGTTTAATTGCAAAAGAAAAGTGATAACCACGAAAATTGGTGGGTGTATTTTGCAACTTGTACTTTTTTAACACGACTTAGCCCTTCACCTGAAACACAATCTCTCTCCTGGAAAGTTGTACGGAATGGTAAAAATTCATTTGAGACAACATTTCAGGCAGAATCATATTTTGGCAATTTAAGGTTTGTTTCAAAATTACACCGATTTGCTTTAATTTGTCATTCAATATCACTTAGTAAATAGCGCCTAATCTATCAGGTGACAACATACCTAAACAGGAATGGTGAGTGCAAATGCGAATACATGTATCACAAATCAATCCTATGTTGGCTACATACATAACTTGTGTGTATTTTACATGTTAGTTGGTAGTTCAAATGTGGTTCTAAACCCACAAACCATTTTTCTTATGATCGTGGTATTTATATTTTTCACCACAACAGTACATGTAAATGTACGATAAGCAATGAAATAACAACATAAAGGAAGCCAACAAAAGGCAATTTAATACACCACAATGTCAAAAGCAACAAAACAAGTAAGTTTATGAATGCAACGTAAACCATTTATACAATAAATAATAACATAAATAATTATCGAAACAAGAACAGCAAAAGTTGTATACAATGTTAAATCACAGAAATGGAAATCTTAAATCACAGAAAATGCAAATGTTTAATCACAGAAAAGGCTAAAGGCTGATACAATTCGTACAATGTAATATAAAGACAACTCTATCTACCGGTTTATATATTAACTTATACTATACGTGTACTATAAAGAATCACACACAATAAATATTTTATTATACAATGTATTTCACATTGACAGAGTTTAATGTTCTTACAAGAGCGTTAAGTCCGGATTTCTACTCCATACGATCACAATCAATGTACATGTACGGTATCTTACTAGTTTATAATACATGGATGAACACACTTTAAGAATCACATCTTTAATTCCACTTCTATCTACAAATCATGTGTAAAGTATAAAATGAAGCTAAATGATCTACATCGAATGTCATGTACAATACTGTTTAAGGTAACACACAACATCCTTTCGTTTTCTTAATATTTTATAATATATAGTGTTATTTAATACTTATCATGTGCACATCAGGGGCGGCGAAATCAATTATCCGTGTTGTCCAAGTCGTATATTTGTTGCTCCGGACAAGTAATCTTTTCCTGTTGATTTGTCCGTGGACAAGTGAAAGCACCCGATCTCAGGATGTCTAACGATCTCCATATTATTTCCTAAACCCGCAGCTAATACTAATACACGAAGATATTTTTAAATCCAAATAAAAAAGAAATGTCAACTATGAAAATTTAAGTGGAAATATAAAAGCAATTTAACGAGAAAGCATTTAAAGTGCATTCATTAAATATTTATGTTGAAAAATCTTGCCTTTGCATTTATTTGTGTACGAGCAAGTAGTGTCTTGGTACGGACAATTGCTTTTCTTACAACCAGTTGTCCGTGGACAAGTTAACATTTTTGAGATTTCGCCACCCCTGGTGCACAGCGATGTCAGTTTACCTACTAGAATATTTCATGGGAAAAACCGATATAATAGTACCTACATTACGATTGACGGCCTACCGATTACGCATAAATAGGCGTGTATCAAGTATATTGTTTGGTATACTGACCTCAAAATGTATAATTAATGTGCAATACTGACCAAGAAACATGCAACACATTTTACATACAAAGCCTTTTAACTACGTTAAAAGACTTAAATGATATGTTAAGGTCAACATAAAACTACTAACAAGCAAACACATATAACGTGTGCAATGGATGATTTTGCCTGTGCATTCCAGCTTTACATAAATGAGAACCGGTTTGGTGTTTAATGGTTCTCAGTATACAATGCTAAAAAAGTCCACAGTAAACAGACTGAGGGCTTCCCTTTCTTCAGTAAAATATAACTTACTACAGCTGGTGTTAAGTGCCTGTGTGGCGGCTGTAAAATGTCGCCCCGTACTTCATCATTGTGAAGTCATATTTTTCTGGTCCTCAGGGATCATTGACTGTTTGTTTACATTTGAAAATGGAGTTCCGCTCATGCGCTAGGGGGCGTCAGTGGTGTGGCATCTTTCATTACCACTGACGAACAGCTTTAATAAAACCGAGGCTGCTGTTTTCTCATTCAGGCCTTGTTTCCTGAGAGCTTCCCTTTCTTCAGTTTAAAATAAAAAGTAAGCAGCAGTCAAGGTGTAGGGAGTTTTAACCAACAATGTATCATGTTCATTCTGGTGCCTGCATGACAACTGCCCTTATGTGGAGTCAGACGAAATAATTTTAAACCATTTTACATGTATGCTCACAATCACCATAGAATTTGGTTAAATGGAGTAAATATCTATTTCTAAGAGGCTGCTTTACTTGAATAAGACCAGTATGCATACCGGTAAAATGGTTTGTTCTGTTTAGAAACGGATATTCACATTTTTACATCTTATAATTAAACCAAGAATCTTTACTAAACTTAAAGATATTCACATGTTAACATCTTATAATTAAACAAGGCATCTTAACTAAACTTAAAGATCTAATTGTCATCGTCGCTTGATTAGTCTGCTTCCTCTCTCATTCTTTCTGCAACAGCCTTTAGATCATCAAATGTAAACTCGCCTATATCACACGGAACCTGTTTCCACTTCTTGTATGTGGAACCTTTTCCGTCTGCATTGACAATGCGGACATTGTCTAGAATCATTAAAGGAAACAACGTGTGTTGATAGTTGCAAAGCGATCCAAGCCTTGACTGACACGACTGTGTCATGCAGTAAATGTCGCCTCCATATTCCGCGCCCTCGGGTTCAGTGTATGTTGCAGGCCCGCGAACCCGCCTAATTCGCGTGTTGGCATCCGCGTCAATGATCACGTGGTGAGCATTCTTGATGGCACGGATGTCTTCTGCTCTGCAAATGGTTGCGCTACAATTCAAGCATTGAAAGCGACAGCCCGTTTGCATCCGTGTAGCTCTTTCTTCCTCTTTTCTCCTCTCTTCATCTTTTACCTTTTGTTGTATGGTCAATAACTCTCTCTCCCACTCGTTTCCATTAGCCTCTATAAACTTCTGCAGTTCATGCACAATCAGATTCATAAGACGTTCGCAAATTCTATTCTTTTCCTCTTTCTCTAGAATCCAAGACCCTTGTTCAGCCAGGACATAGTATCTACTTGTCTCAGCGCGAGCACGCCCTGAAAAAACAAGAAAATACAATTTAAAAATATAGTTGAAGTTGATATTCGACAACAACAACATGTAAGTACAATATTCTTTACAAAATATGAATTTCAGCCATCAAAGGATCCCTGTGGATAAACCGAACGACACAATTCTTATGTAAGTAACAAGCTTTCTTCTTTACCTCTTGACTGCAACCTCACAATTTTGTTCGTGACATGCTCATATAGTATTACAAGATTGCATTTTGCAATATCCAGACCTTCCTCTGCTACAGATGTTGCAACAATCAATCGATGACGGCCCCCTCTAAAATATTGCAGCGCATCTTTCTGGCCAGACTTTGTCATACCTTGATTGAAAGGAATATAAATGCAATTATATGATATAAATTATTTTAAAATTATTGCACTAGAAATATTGTTGACAAACAACTATCTCTTGGTTAAGCAATATCCTATCTACCTACCCCCACTTGATGCCTTTGCATTCTGACCAACGAACTCGGATGCCTGCAGAGCAAGCAACTCGGGATTCTCATTAACCCAACGCACAATGGCTTGTGCAAGCTCACGTGTGCGGACAAAAATAATACCTCGGGCATTAGCATCTTGCACAAGTTTATTGACAAGAATCTCTTGTAATTTGAGAAGCTTTGGATTTTCAGGCTCCCCATCAAATGAGTTCTCCGTAAATTCTGTAAAATATTCAGAATTAGTGCACACTTGTAATTTTTTTTAAGACTTCGTAAAGTGATGAAAAACACAGGGAATACCAGCCATAAAAAAACAAGAAATGTCGAACGACACATATGCCCCCCCCTGGTTCCATCTGTCGACATGGGTATTTGATGAAAGTATGATGAATAAGTACAAGGAGCCTGTTAAAAAGGTTCATATTATAGATGTGTAGTGATTTACATGATATGACTTAATGGATAGGTATGGGGTAAGTACTTTTAGGCTTTATGATTAATAGATTTTAAGATGTTCTGAAGAAACTGCTTACATAATTGATCACAAAAGTAACCCATGTTACTGTGACCTAGTGAACTTTAAAACATCAGGGATCGTGTTCTCGCCAAGGCCAATCAGCATGTGAAATATGTAAGCTCTGTGATAAACAGTTCTCAAGATAATGAGCAAAAATCATGTTTACATTTTATTTACAAAAGTGGACATTGTCACTTTGACCTTTGACCTAGTGAACCCAAAATCAATAAAGATTCTGTCCTAACTTAGACCAATCAGCACATTACATATAAACGCTCTGTGATAAGTACATGTAGTTCTTAAGACAATTATCGGAAAACATTTTTAACATAAGTAAATCTTGTGACCTTGACCTTTGACCTTAAAACACAAAATCAATTGGGGGCAAGCCTTTACCAAGACCCATTGGCATGTGAAATATCAAATCTCTGTGATAAACATTTATCAAAATAATGAGGGGAAGACGTTTTTACAAAAGTGATCCTTCTGACCTTGACCTTTTACCTAATTACCTCAATGTCAAAAGGTGTGAAAAATAAAAGCTCTGTGATAAATAGTTTTTAAGATAATGAGTGGAAACCAGGTTTACATTTTAACAAGTAATCTGTTTGACCTTGACCTTTAACCTAGTGAATCCAAAATCAGTAGGGGTCATGCTTTTACAAAGACCAATCAGCATGTAAAATATAATGGCTCTGTGATAGATAAATTTCAAGAAAATGAGTGGAAACCACGTTTTACAAGAAGGACCCTAGTGACCTTGACCATTGACCAAGTGAACCTAACCAAGACCAATCAGCATGTAAAATATGAAAGCTCTGTGATAAATAGTTCTCAAAATAGTAAGCGGACACCTTTTTTACAAAAGTGACCATTGTGACTGTGACATTTGACTGAGTGAATAAAAAAATCAAAAGGGGTTATTTTCTTACCAAGACCAATAAGCATGTGAAATACGAATGCTCTGTGATGAATAGTTCTCAAGATAATGAGCAGAAACCATTTTTCTTTTCTTTTACAAAAGTGAACCTTGTGACCTTGACCTTTGAATAAGTGAACCCAAAATCAACAGAGGTCAAGTCCTCACCAAGACCAATCAGCATGTGAAATATGAAAACCCTGTGATAACTTATTTTCAAGATAATGATTGGACACCATTTGGTTTACCGACGGACGGAAGGACTGACCAACCGACCGACCGACCGACATTTGCAAAAACAATATACTCCCTCTTCTTCGAAGGGGGCATAAAAATATGAACCTTTGGTTAAATTCAAGTACATAGTATGCATTGTTTTTTCGTGTGTGAAGTTGTTGTTTTTTGAAAACATGTTGAAGTCCCACCATCATAGAGAGCCATTAAAAAGGCATCTGTTGGATGTTCTGCAGGAACAACACGGAAATCTTCCATAAACTGTTCCATGATCACCATGGCATCACGAATTCGTGCATCCTTGTGTACCATAACAGCCTTGTTGTACACCTTTAATTGTATCAGTAAATGTCGTAAATTGTCCATAGTAGTAGCAGACATTTTATAATGTAATGCAATAAATAATCTTACAATAAACTTGAAATGTCAATGATACGTTTTGCAAGCAATACCTCCAGATGAAGACGACAAGGGTTTATCACGCGGCGTATGATTTCTGATTTTATCTTTGCAATGGCTTTGACGAAATCAGCAGTCCACTGTAAATACTGTTCACTCCCGAAGGTGTCAGGTACTTTACACCCTTGTTTCACCCATTTGTCATCTCTGGATGCGTTTAAAACTTCTGAAATAAGAGTACATAAGCATAAGAGTAAATCATGCTTGGCTACCCGCTGGCTTTTCAGTGACCTTATACACTGATGCTAAGCGTATATAATGGCAAAATAAGTGATTTATGCTATTATTATATATTGTATAAAGAGGCATGGTTTGGTGAAATGTTGGAGTAATAAAACACAGTGTCTTTAGACACAGATCATGCGACTGAAGTTACAAACAAAATGCAGTGTTAATTGCCTTTTGGTTTTGGTTTCATGTCACATCGGATGTGTTTATTGCCTGCCGATTACTATTAGACGTTATACATCCTGCATTAAACTTCTGAGTAATCAGTATGACAGTAGATGGGACCCAGGAGATAATACAGATGACAAACATGTGTACCAAACAGAGATTAATAATGAGAGTTCACACCTATATAATATATCTCAACCAAACATCTGTTAATCAACGAAACCTGATTAAACTGTTAAGGCTACATATTTACAAACGTCTCATTGTTTAGTTTGTTGGATAAAATGCTAGCAGATATAGATTTGACGTTTCTAAGCAGGTATACAGGTTTGCTTTTTAGACATTTTAGACCTACAACAGTATTTATACACTTAGAAACTTGTTCAATATTTGCATTCATGTGCATGAGGACTCCTACGTACAATCGATAAGCGCGATGTCAATTACCAAATGTGCGAATAACTGTCAGAGGATTTAAGGGTCATACAATTTAAGAATAACAATTAATCAAATGTGACCGAGCAGTTTAGGAGAATAAGTCATCTGATGATTTTTCAATATAATCTAAACTTGTAACCATTGGACGGGGCAGGGACACAGGTGGGAATATTTGGACAACTTTGGTTATGGAACAGTCCTCTAGATAATGTCGTATATCAACTATGAAAGCTCTGGGCCAAGAAGATTTGCATTTTGGAAACATATTTTCTGACACCGTGACTTACTTCTGCAACTTACTAGAACCATTTAAACAATTTTGCTAAAGGGTCACATAACAATCATTTCTATAGTTTTATGAAATTGGGTCTAGGGGCTTGGGAGGAGAAGTCATTTAAGGATTTTTCTATATTATACAAGGTAAACTTGTTATCACTCAGATGAGTCCAATTTTGACCCTAGAGAAATAACTTAAACGTCTTTGGTAGAGGACCTCTATAATATGATATATGCTAAATATGAAAGCTCTGAGCAGTGTGGTTTTAGACAAGAACATTTTGAAAACTGGATTTAAAAACTTTTTTTCTGACCCCATGACCTTTTTTTAACTCCAATCTGAAACGTTCGAACAACATTGGGAGGAGACCGACTAGGGATCAATCCAATGAAGTTTGGTAAAAATCTTAAGAGGGATTTTATGAAATTGTTGACGGAAAACGAAGATCGGACACAATTAATTACACTCATGAACTTTAGGGGAAATAACTAAATATGTAAGAAGTGAATATTTGTGATTATTGTGCAATGCATTTCTTCTCAATAAGCTTCATTTTCATATAGTGTTATATCATTTCTCATGTAGTGTTTGATTTATAGTAGTTGTAATGATTGTGACAGGAGTGACAGGATCAGGGTTGAATGTTAAGAGAACTGGACAAGGGGGATTCATACATGTATGTATATGGCCACCTTCACTTTCTGAGAGTTGAACACTTTTATGTACCCTCTATATCACCTTACCTGGATGGTTTGACATATGTGCATCAATACTACTGACAATCTCCAAGACGGCGTCCCTAAACAAGTCTACTGCTCTTCCAGGAACAGGCACAAACTCTGAAGTACAAAATTAGAATCTCAGGTATGAGTTTGTAAATTTTATAACTAGAGCTCCGCGTTTCAGAGCATTATATGCCTGAAGGATGAGCTGTCAATAGGGATCATCTATCAATCATGGCCATGTTAGGCACCAATAGCGGTCTCCCTTAACTAAATAGGTTTCAAGTTAATGAGCATACAAGGATTGTATGATCCAGGTCACTGTGACCTTGACCTTTGACCTACTGACCCCAACACCAATAGGGATCATATGTCGGTCCAGGCCAACTAAGACACCAATTATGGTGTCCCTAAGCTTAATATGTTTTAGTAATTGAACGGACACTGATTTTATGCTCCATGTCACTGTGACCTTGATCTTTGACCTACTGACCATAAAATAAATCAGGATCATCTATTGGTCATGGCAAACTAAGATACCTTTTTGTGTTTTAAGCGTAATAGATTTCAAGTTAATGAGTGAACAAGGATATTATGCTCCATATCACTGTGACCTTGACCTTTGACCCCAAAATTAATATAGAGCGTATGTCGGCCATGGCCAACTATGACATCAATTATGGTGTCCCTAAGCTCAATAGGTTTTAAGTTATTGAGCGGACAAGTATTTTATGCTCCATGTCACTGTGACCTTGACCTTTGACCCCAAACTCAATAGAGATCGTATGTCGGCCATGGCCAACTAAGACATCAATTATGGTGTCCCTTAGCTCAATAGGTTTTAAGTTACAATGTATTGAGCGACAAGGATTTTTGCTCCAGGTCACTGTGACCTTGACCTTTGACATACTGATCCCAAAATTAAAAGGGGTCATCTTTGGATCATGGCCAACTAAAACACTAATTATTATGTGCCTAAACTGAATAGGTTTCAAGTTATTGAACGGACAAGGATTTTACGCTCCATGTCACTGTGACCTTGACCTTTAAACTACTGACTCCATAATCAATAGGGATCATCTATGTGTCATGACCATTCATGATACAAAGAAAAGTTAACCTAGGTCAAAAAAGTTTGAAGTTAATGAGCGGACAAGTCTTTCCTATCGCTGGCGAAACGGTCGGACGGGAACAGACGGACGACATGCGCCATAACATAATAAGGTCTTATCTGGCGTAATAATATGTGAATATTCTGATTGTTTAAAAGCAATAAAAAAGATTTAAACTATTTAAGACAAGCGTAATGATATCCAAACTTTGGAATTTCAAATGTGTATTTGGACTAACCTTCATCCGGCATATTCACGTATCTCCTCAACTCCTCAAGTGTCTGTTCTGTCCTAATGGTACACAGGTACTTGGCATCCATATTTGCCATGATAAGTTTCATGCGATTTTCTCCTTTCTTCCATTCTGTCGCTCCACCAACGCCCAGCGAGGCAGTCAGTCCAACAACCTTTTATAAAGTAAAATATTTGTTTTTTTTAGGTTCAAACAAAACAAACAATATATCGAGCAACTATTTCTGTTTCATTATGTAGATCTATTAAGGTTAGCCTAATTTGTTTGTACACTGAAAGAGACCATTAAAACTAGAAATCAACTGCTAAAAACTAAAGACCTCTAACTTTTACCACACCTATCAGACCTAGTCATTAAAGTGATTTTGAACCCAACACTCTGCCTCATCAAGGTCTACATTTGTGCCAAATAAAATTAAAATCTTTAGCTCAAAGTAAGTGACAGCTATATTGAGTTCACAGCAAATAAGCATGACAAAAACATTTATATTAAAGTAAAAATTGCAAATGAAGATATTTTAAGTAACTTACAAACAAACGCTGGTCATTACAAAGCATGTCTACACAAACATGACAAATATGTGATCAACACAATACACAAAGAAAAAGATCACAATTGCACTACCTGTGGCAGCTGGGAAACATCGACCTGATCCACCAACTTGAGGTCAAGGTAGCGGCTCATGATCTCATTGTACATGTGTTTCTTGTTCGAGTGATGGCATTCATCGAACACAATCAACGAAAAGTGCTGCAGGTTTTCAACCTGGCCACTCTTTAGGGCATTGACCAGCAGCTGTGCTGGTACCACAAAAATATCTCTCCTGAAATGTAGTTAACACATTTATAATAAATAATAGAGTAATATTTTTTCTGATTGACAATGTGTTTTACTGTTTTACAAGTTCATAAAGCGAGAATAAAAAAATGAAAGAACATGCCAAAATATCAACAAAATATCAGTCAATGAATAAATAACCTAACACAGAGCATGTTTTGTGTATTTTAAAAAGATCATTAAATGATCCTTCTCTATCTATATTAACTTTGGAACCCTACCATTATGCACTGTGCCGTGAAATGACAAAAGCTATGTGAGTAAAGCATGGGACAGGTGTCAAGCATCTAAGGCCAATTGATGGATTAATGATGTATATAGTAATTGATCACTCACACCTTTTAACTTCTTAAATATTACATGTACATTCAATTAACCAACAATCCATACACATGCTTGGAGACCAGTTCAGTACTGAAGGGCCTATTCGTATACTGCAGTGTACAGTTTGTTCCTCACGCGTCACAAGGGAAAGGTCAATTAGAGATCACCATTGAACAAAAAGGTATTTAAGGTAAGATATTTACATTCACTCTAAATTTTCTGTAGGAAAAAATAAGCGTTCAATTTTTGTATTGCGCGGCGCTCTGGGACCGCCTCGAGGGCGTGACATCTATTGTCAATCAACCCTTTGTACAGTACTTCTTGTCTTAATTTAGAAGAGCACGTGTTTGCATAGTGTTCCATTGTTTACAGTATTTTCTTGATGGGTCATGGAAAGCATCTTTATATAGTAAGAAAAAGTGACGTTTCCCCTTGTTTTTTTCCACACTAAGTACTTACTAAAATTATTTAAGAAAAATAAACAGAAAAAAACAGTATATAATATTTTATTTGTGTCCTATTTGTAATACACCCTTTGAAAATAAAACGCACTGTTCCCACTGAGTACTGTCCATGTATGTCATTGAGTGTTGATTACTGCTGTCAAACTGCTAAAAATAGATTTCACAAGTGACACAACTGTTCAAACCTGATCGTCTCATTGCAAGGGCGTGTATTAGCTGTTCCCGATGCAGCATTTATCCCACGTGTTGTGCCCTTATGACACGCCATATAGCCCTCGCAAATTGTCAAAAT
>Ga0224511_10003701_pt1 | contig 11189 bp, 7 predicted proteins | sample SF_May12_sed_USG_2_FD_169988 | JGI IMG/M metagenome (GOLD analysis project Ga0224511, IMG submission 169988) | Sediment microbial communities from San Francisco Bay, California, United States - SF_May12_sed_USGS_8_1 | ecosystem: Environmental > Aquatic > Marine > Sediment | place: USA...
AAAGCTGGGACTTACAGTTACACAACTATAAGGAATCTTTAGATTCCAACAGGGAGTCTTTAGATTCCCTCCTGGAATCTTTTGTTCATTGACATGGAGTTATGGTCCTGTTTCAGATTATGGTTGCCAAGGAGACAGCAGGTGCGGCATGATCAGCCAAGTAGCCCACAAAGTACTAGTGTGTGTGGGAGAAAACAAGTCTGTAGTCTGCCGTAGTTAGAAGTACCCTATTAAACCTAATAGCAGAGGATACTTCAGTTCACAACTAAACTCCCAAGAGAAACACTTCACCCCATTGCAGTCATCATGTGTACCACCTCCCATCTCAAGAAGGCATCAGGATGGCTTCCAGCACATAATTCGACTTAATGCTGTCCACATCAACAATATGTCAATATACAGCTAGTGCGTTGGGTTCAGGGAGGGGCTGTATCCTCTACCATGAATTCTGGTTCCTTTTTACAGTTACAACTCTGTAACTCTTTTTTCGTCGCCAAAGCTGTCTCAGTGCATCTAGCTCATACCACACTGTCCCAGTACGTTTTACACTCGCGAGCACACACATGATATAGCCAGCCAGATATCAGAAATTAGATAGCCATTTCCTGCTGCTGACTAACTCGAGCCTAGGTTAGTGCTGGTAGTAGTGTAGGCTGTAGCACTGACTATTATCACTGACTGAGTTATACTTAGGCTAGATCAGGTCACATTCGTAAAACTGGAACTGCCTATACCATAGCCTAGGCAGTTTCAGTTCCAGCTAGTTCCAGCTATAGTAAACTATACTCAGTATACTCTAGTGTAGAACATAGTAAGTAACTATCAGTATCAGTATCATAGTTTGTAACTAATTGTATTCAATTCAATCGGATTCAGTGTACACTGACTAACAGTAACAGTAAGTGAGTAACACTAAGTGACTAACCGTAACTGTAAGTGAGCAACACTGTACCGTACAGTAGAACTGGACCTATACTAGTCTATACACTACAGTACACATGTAAGTATCTTATATACAGTAATACTAATAGTTAAGTTATAGTTAAAGTATACGTTTGATAGTAATCTTAGTTAGTACTTCTCATGCTCAACTCAGTTATGTCAGTCATACTCATAAGTTATGAGTTAACTGAGTTAGGTTCGACGTGTGTGTTGTGTAGAGTGTATATTGTAGACTACACTCTATAGTCTATTCTATACTATAGACTAGAGTATAGTACAGTGTACAACTTTATTACAGTGTAGACTGTAGTTAAGTTCCGAGTGAATTTAAATAGGAAACTTCAGTTACGAGTTATGTACGGACTCAATTCTCAACTTGAGAGTTGAGTTCGTACATTACATAACTCGCAACTCAAGTTCGAACCGAACTCCGAATCGAACTCGAAGTTTTACAAAACACAAGATCTACTACTACTAGTCGAGAAATTGACTTACTTTAGCGCAGTTAAGAGTTCTGTGGCTGCCACGACTATTTATCCATGTTATTCTTTGTGATTTGTTCAAGGCGTATCACCGTTTAGTTTACGATGAATCATATTCATAATCAGCCAAAATCAGACCACCCCCTTCCTTAGTTAGTTAGTACTCCGCTGAGCTAAGGTTGTCTTGCTGGCAACAGCCTCACTTATCTACAGCCCCTGGGCTCTAGCAATACGGGCTCTGCACATACCGCCATGGATTTGAAAAGAAAAGTTAAGGACTCCGATCAGGCTGTTGCAGTCGAGGGCCGTGGTTCAGCTTCAGATGACGCTAAAAAGGCAAAGACAATCGACAGTCAGAGCTGCCAGCACCCAGAGTGGGAAGATTTGTCAGGTTTTCGGCTGATTTCTGTTTTAAAAGAAGACGCCCAGACTAAGACCGTGTGCTTGCATGCCAAGTATCCCTCTCGTGGTTTTGGGTCCGACTCACAGTCACACTCACAAACAGATACAGTTGCTGTCCCAAAACAGACAGATTATGATGATGCCATAATCTTATTTGAAAAGACAGCTTTCAATTCAAATGTTGTTTCCGGTCTACTGTCATCAAGTGTTGCAGTGCAGAAGATATTCAATAATGACATTTACGGAACGTACATTGGTACCCCTCCCCCTGAAGAGAATGGTATGTACCCAATTAAATAAGAATTAGTAAAATTAACGAGAGGTAACCGTCCAGTGGTCGCTTAAAAGCCGCTCAAAATTGCCGTCAAGTGGACATCAGGTTCCGGTAAACCATCGGCCTTCTGTTGTATGCTCCTTTTTTCCAGCGTCAGGCGAGTGGCACCCAATGACAATGCAGATTTAAATTCCCTGCTCTATCAATTTCGCCTTTAACCTATATAGCGGACGCAAGTTCGATCGATGCTCTGATTGGTTGCCTCGCATGTTGGTTGAAAAATTGTGCGTGCAGCGTCGGCTCACAGCGGCACTGTGCCGCTGGATCAGTGGAAGTTGACGCTCATTTGAGCGGCACAGGCAGCGGTGTCGCTCATGGAAACATCCCAGCGCCATTTGAAGACTTGTGTCGCAGGGCTAGGCTGTTCCCTACTCGAGTAATGAGTTGCTATAATTGATCCACTATAGTAAAGTTGGAAATTTTCTGACCTGGAGATTTGCAAAATTGCTATAAATGTGTCCCATGAAGCATTTGACAAACAAAGTTCTGCGTAGATTATGTTATTCGAGTGAAATAAAATCATCTTGACTCCAGTACAAATGAGCCAATATAAGCCTCTTGAACGATAAAGGAATAGCTTACAATTATGAGGATGATGATGCCTATCCGCTGACCACAAAGGCAAAGTTTATAATGTAAATGTTAGAATTGAACATATATGGAAACAACTGATTTATTTATGTTTCAGGTATGAGGACGACTATAATATATCCAGCAACTGCAAAACACCTGGAGAAGTATTCTTCTCATGATAGCGATGTGATTTATGAGTCTCCAGAAGACTATCAACAGATCACCCTGCCGTGGATCAATGCAAGCAGCTTCGAAATGACTGTTGGTTTCCATCGAATCTTCATTAGGGGGTTTAAATGTTCACATGACTATACATGAGCACTCACTAATAAATCTCTAGTATAGTTAACGAGAGGTGATCACCTTTGGTAGTATAGCCTTGCTGATCTTTTAATAGAGGTTATCAGACTGCTGTTCTATGCACAAATTAGCCTTTTGCAAGGTAACTTAGCCCTTACGTGTTGGGTAAAGAGAAGCAGTGACATACGCGTTACTCAAATAGACTGAGCTAGTGTGTAGGTTTTCAAAATTTGGATTATACAATTCACCCCGTTTATCCCCAATCACAGTAACAGCTCAGCCACTGAGTGATCGAGCCACTCTGTATCAAACGTCTAACTGAGGGTTTGTTCTTCAATATACCATTACTGGACCAGTATCAAGTAGGAGTTATGTTCCCTCTAGATATATAGTTAGAAAACGACAACTCTCACTCATTAGATCATTTGGGTTTGCACTTGTGCTCTCACTCTAATGGGTAATAGCTATCTGATTGTTACTAAAGCTCAAATTGCGGTCAGAAATCCATTCGTCATATCCCAGTCTGCTATTTATGCACAACCAATTGTAACACAAGAATTATCATTGCAGGTGTTAATATTCTAGCCGTTTTTCAAGTGCTCCTTCTGAAATTGGAAAGCCACCCATAGCTCTGACACCTAACCGGTGATGTACCGATACCAATGTGCCTAGTTAAGATTGTAATTAGTCTAAATAAGATTTCCCACACTTGATCTACTATCTTGCTTAATTTAGTGGATATACAATATTCTGGAGAAAAAGAAAGAATCAGAGTTTATTATCTTTGAGGATTCAGATCCGGTGAATGGATTTCTGCTCCTACCTGATTTAAAATGGGACCGAAAGTCTATGGACATGATGTATGTGTCCGGAATCATACACAGGTTAGTAATATGAAATCTTAAAGGCCTACCATGAACAAATGGACCCAATACCCAGCTCAAATGAAAGCTTAGATATAGCCCTATCCAATGCGCAATCGAGTGACCAATATTCGTTTTTTGGAAAAAGACCACTCGTTATTGTCGTAATGAATGCGGAGTTGCCTTTATTTAAAAATAGGGAACACAACTCCGAAAGTGTGTCTACCATTGACCGCGTCATAACCCCTTTAACCGTACTGAGTGGGTAGTGGGATAGTTGAATAGCTCAGTGGTAAAGCACTAGGCTCACAACCGTCTACACTCGACCATGACATAACCCCTTTAACACAACTTTCGACTAGATTTGAAGTTTACTATTTGACACAATCATAAATTGGTGTTCTACACTGAAGCCTACCCTCACAACTACGTACTAACCAGCCATGCCAGCACCGCCTATCGCAAGCAACTACCCCTTCAACGAACAGTGGGCACTATTGGCACTGTATGGCAAGAGAGCACCCCTTCAAAGGAAACTACGGGGCCAGCACAAACACGCACGCAAAGCGAAACGCTATGAAAACTAACAGTCGAAAATGCCAAACAGCGCACGCGCGGCCTCTGCTTGAGCCCGCGGGCTTTAGCCAGTTGGTTCTAGTCCTTGACCTCTAACTCAGACTGTTGTTACCACCTGCTGTCAGTAGCAACGGTGTTGCGTTCCTACAGCTATCAACGACCTCTAGCGGAGAAGGCCGCTGGCTGAATGTGCAAATTCAGCGCTCGCAAAGAAGTTTTTACGCGAACATTGCAACAACCGCTGACTAGCTCACACCGGTGTTGGACCTACTTCGAGCAAGCAGGCACTAACGGCACACCAACTAAATGGCGGGTACATCTTCGTCACTCAATGTTTTGTCCGAATCGAAACTCTCACCGTTTGTTTGATTAAAGCCATGAAACTTCGCTAAGCTATGTTTACACCCAAGATAAATAACTGCCAGTCATGTTCTGTTGCTGGTCTGCAAAATCAGTCTGACTGGAACAATTGAAACTACATACATACCATTGAATTTAATTTGGGCTACAATTTGTATGCATTGGTAACATGATTTGTAGGTTTCTATCTTTACCATTTGGATATCTAACACAATTATGTCACAAGTGACAACGGGCACCATTGCTCATGGTATATTTGAAGGCAACAATACGGGTCACACCGGTTACTAAGCCAACCTTGTGATGATGTCTCCTGCCAATGTACCTGATGATTGTGCCTGTCCTGTACCTGTTTGTGACTCTGTCATGGATGCTACTGAGAAAGGCCATCCTTCACTGGTGCTGCACACAGGGATTATAAATAATAATTAAACTTGACCGGGTATGCGCTTAAGAAAACAGGGTCGACGAAAGCCGAAAAGCTTAAGCCTCTTTCGCATGAGGATTTTGGAAAACTTGGCTATCAAAAGATGATTTCTATTTTGTTTTGCGCAACAGCAAACTGCTCTTTGTTATGTGAACTGTCCGATGACAATCAGGCCAATCATAAAATATCATTTTTGGAGAACCCAAGGAATTATCTCCCCTCTGTCAAACCCCCACACACCACCCACGCACCATTGGCTGACATTATGGCAAATGATCCCACTCTTATCAAACGCACTAAATGTGCTCAGTGCAATTCCCATGCAAAAGCTGATATAGTTGTTTGTTTCACAAATTGAACAATATAATGTTCCACCCTTTTTGGTTTAGGGCATACAAGAATGAATGTAAAATATATGTAGAACATACGCGCATCAAGCGAGCATGGATGATCCTTTAGTGACGAATATTGATTCACCTCCCCTGATGTTGTACGTGTGCGTCTTGTTGCAGGCGTGATGTGAGATCTATAAGGGACCTTGGAAAAGAGCATTTGCCCATGCTTAAAGCAATGCTGAATGAGGGTTCGGTGAGTCGACTTTGACTATTAATTGCGTCCACTTTGCTCAACAAGTCTCCGCTAGAGAGTGCTGGCTTGGTTTTGGGCTGGTGTCGGTTGTTTCCGACTACACCAGGACACTCAATCGAACTGGCAATTTAGCCTTTAGCGTAGCAGGCCCTCCACTTTGAAACAGTTTAAATCACAATTCAGTAATTTATGCAACTAGTTTACACCATTTTTGACGGCATTTTTGTTTGCTTTTGTTTAGTCGGAATCTCTAATTTTCATAGATCTAGGGTCTTATAATAAAATAAAATTATCAAATGTGGTGGTCGGTTCAAAGCAGGAACGTTCTTTGTAAGCTCGTAAGCCAGTCTAATGGTACTGCCATCCAGAAAATCGTCGGCATCTGCGCAGCCGAGTAATCGCGGAGCTGTCTTCTTTTTTCTTAGAATGGCTGAAACATGTATAAGTTAATGGCACATTCTCTTTTCTTGCTCCTTTTTAAAGTTGATCACAGCACCCTGATGCTGGGAAGCACTTCTAATATCTCAGTTTAATGGCACAGTTTTACATTATTTTATGATGATATGATTTTGCCACTAACCTGTGTTCCTGACTTAGGAATGCAAAAGCCTGCTTATCGAAACTAAATTTTTGGTCCAAAAATCAACACTGTCTAGTCAGCGCAGGGAAAGTGTATTTCATTCTAGCTTTTGATCAGTAAGGGGTTGGATTGCTTATAGCGATACCATCTGGAATATACCCCAAATTTTCAACAATGCCAGGTATTTGTTCACATTTTGTCTGATAAATTCTTTTGCTTGCCCATGGTGCTTCCATTGACCTTGACATAGGCAATGAAAAAGGCTACTTCTCCGCTAAACCATGGACCTAATACCCTCACACTAGTCACTTATGTTTTAGGCCGCAATAGAGAAAGAGTATGGAATTCCCAGGAGCAAGATTAGAGCCTACTTCCACTATCAGCCATCTTACTATCACCTACATGTACACTTCACTCAGATCAAGTATATCGCCCCTGGCTCTAATGTGCTTGGAGCCCATCTGCTTACGGATGTTATAGATAATATTGAGCTTATAAGTGACTACTATCAAAAGAAAACGCTGCCATTTTGTAGCAAGAATAACACTAAGTTATATAGCAAATATAAAAAGGCAGGTAAAATATAGCATTCTATTTAAAAGTCTCGCAGGATGTTTCAAACGTGGACTCATTATTTGTATTGTTAAACCTAGAATCTTCTTTATACATGCATGGAATTTTATGTGGATGTAGCGAATTTTTAAGAGTTATTTACCGAACAACTGGACACACTCAATCCATGCTATAGTGTTGTTATGTCAACTAACTGCTGTTCTGAGCAGAATACGGGGTATGAACAATTACCCTTCTGCAGGCCTGTGCTTGTTCTGTTGCCAGTTACTGAGTATATAAATCAATGTAGAAGGGCATCCTGATTACTGAAAATGTGACTGAAATGGACTAGTTCAATTTCTCTGGGACAGTAGTAGTACTAGAGCTTCGCTGTTCTTCGTTCCTTTCCTTTGTTGTTATCCAATTTGACATAAAGTGAGGCCTGTTGTTGGAGACTTTTGCTCAGCTATCAGATGATAATGCAGCATTCAAATATAGCCGTGGCGTATGGGTAGAGTGGAGAGAGAGAAACCCAGCCACATGACAAAGACCCGGTTACCTCGCCTCTATCCTAACGGGTTGTTCTCTCTTTAAGTTCTTTTGAGCGTGAGATAAAAAGGGCAAAATTGCGCGGGTTACTGGCGGGAACGTAGCTCTGTCTGTAGCTCATGAAAGATTGCCTGTCAGCCGCTTACTCTTAGAGTTGAACCTAAATTAGTAAATAGCTTCAGATTATTATACGCGACTATCTTTGACCCGTTTACCCCGCATATTCTAATATCACCATGTGGCAGGAACAAGGCGGTAAGCGAATAGTAGAAATAGCAGACTCAAGACCAAGTCCGGGCCACTCACTACTCAGTCAGACTCAGAGTCACTCTCACTGACTCAGTCAGTACACAACAGTCGACACACCGCAGTCACTGACTGAGTCATTGAGTCAATCACTGTCACTAGTCAGTCACACTGGACTGAGTGAGTGACTCACAGTCAGTCTCAGTCGCCTTTCACTGTCCCACTCACAGTCAATCACTCACGTCACTCGTCACTGTGAAGTGAATGTCAATTTCAATCAATGATTAAATTTTAAAATTCAATCAATCATCAATGAATCTGAATGTGGGAATTCATTTCAATCAATGTCACACTGACACTCAGACTCACTCACTGAGTGATTGATTGAGATTGACATGACACTGACAGTTACAGTGACACTGACAGATTGAGTGAGTGGACGACTGGATCAGTGATGAGTGAATGAAAACTGAGATGACGTAAATAATATTAATATTTAATAACTAGTAATAGTAATACTATTAGTTAACTCTAGCTAACTCTAAGTCTATGTATTTATTTTGTATTACTATTAGTAATAGTAATACAAAATAAATACTTAGACTTAGAGTTAGAGTCTAACTAGAGTCAGACTCAGAGACAGTCATTTGCTTGCGATTGTGAATAGAATTGCGACTGATACACTACGTCTACAGTGATTGATTAATGATTGTGAATGTGACTGCGGGTATGCTTGGAGTTGGAGCGTGACTGTGAGTGAGTGTCAGTGTGGGGGTTACTCATTGATTGGACTCATTCAGTCATTGGTATGGACTATGGTCAAGTGGTTATTCGCCTGTGTGTAGCTACTTCACATTTAGCCCAAGGGCATAGCCTGGTGTATAGCCTAGGCCCTGCACCCTGATTTATTAATGTTGTATTTGTAAGATAATAAAGTATGACATTCACCTTTACAGGCGGATTTGATGCGGTGTCTCCATCTCAACAGGGTGGCAGCCGTCCTGCTGGTGATCGTCCCAATGTAAGTCATTGTAGGAGTATAACCACAGATAATGAGGGTCATTTGGTGGTTAATGAAAATGTAAAAGAGGTGATTTACTTCTAATCCCTGTGTTAATCTCCCATATCATTGTGTTAATCCCTCATGATAAGCGCAACCGGGCTTAGTTACGCGGCTAGAATTTAAACCGGCGCTATGAATTTTGCTGCAAAATACAACCCGGTCACTAAAAGGCACTCTGGTAGGCCAAGACATCAGCATACTGTATTGATCGGCATTTTTACTTTTTGTAGCCTTTGAGTCATATAGGGACATTAAATCTATAAATCTTAAGTGAACTCTTCGTTGGCTGGCAGTTCTGATTATGTAAAGATGCTTTTTGAATTTTTTGGGCACAATACTTGGAAGAATTACTGACTCGGGGTTCACTGTAACTATCAACAATCAGAGACTGAGTTGTAGTTTAGTTATTGTGGAGTTGTCATAGACTTAGGATTATCTCATAATCATCAATACTCCGCATTCCTCTAACATAGTCAGCCACCTACCCCCCTGACAGCTCTTCTGTCTTTGAACATGAAATTACTTTTCCTTTTTCTGTGCTTTCAGGATGAGAATGGTATGGTACCTGTATGCCTGCATAGCATGATAAACTCTGTTCAAGATGACAAACCAACTGCACCTGATGGTAGCCCATTTGGAACGGTAAGTAACCTTTATGAGTAAGTAGTGGCACAAATAAAATTATTGTTGGTGAATCACTCTCACCTGTGTAGTACTTTGATTGACTATTGGTTGTCAAGACCAGTCTGCTCTTGTTGTTCCTCAGAAAACTCACTACCGCGTTGTATCGTATCTACACAGCCTAGCCATCATATGCACACTTGCATCATTGCATCATTATGGTGTCATTTTTTGGCTGAGAGTACGAATTCCCAACCTTTTATGACATCATAATGAGTCATGATATGTCCTTTTGAATGCATCACAATGCGTAGTAGCACACTCGGTAGGCGCATATGCAAGGTTACTCTGACTAAAGTTTAGTTCATCGTGGACAAGGTTGGTCCATAGGTATCTACAGCTCTGCTTGCACTTTTCATCTCACCACAGCACTCTCTGATGTTATCTATTCATTCCGTTCGTTTTCGTTCGCGAGTTTTTTCTCTTCTATTTCGCCCTTGATCAGAGCCTACCTACACCACACTCTTCCCTCTCCTCTTCCAATGATCATACTTTCTAATTTTTTTCTGGCTTTGATTTCTACCAGCAGCCCCACTAAAGACCAATTCTAAAATAATTTGTAGGTTACAATCGTCGGCCGAGTACTGCAAGCGGATGGAAACCCACAGAGAGTGGAATACACCATAGGGGATTACAGTGGAGAAGTCCTGACAGGCAAAGAATATAACATAGTAAGTATTAGTGTTGCTAGGAAACCACTGGACAAGTCTGAATGTTGAGGGTGTATGCGTGTGGTAATAGTCATCCAATGCTCGGTACGCGGGTCATCAGCTAAAAATCATTGGTCAGACGTTGGGAATGCAGTCACGCATGACCTTGAATACATAATGTAATATTTGTACATAGATTGGTTAAAATTGGTAAGACACAGGCATACACTACTCCGAAAGCCTCTTTGAAATTTTGATTGCACAATGCAGCCCCAAACAGCCCCCCAACCCCAAATCCTCGCAACCCAAAACGCCCACCCTCGTGCCAACTATTGCGCTTATTTAGCCTGTTGGTTTCTGTTGCAGAATGATGATGATGATTTGATGCCAGAAATGATAAAGGAGGGCACAATGGTTCGGGTGTACGGTACACTAAAGACCTTCCAGGGCAAGCAGCAGATCACCATCGCTCGTATCCATCCAATCGAAGATCCAAATGAGATAACAACACATCTTCTGGAGCTGACCTATTCCTATCTTAGGGCTAAAAAGGTATCACTATGTGCGTGCATGTGCGTGTGTGTGCGCAGGGTACGTTACAGTACCGCCGACCTCTGTACAGATCTGCCATTTCCACGTCATTTGTCAATCGCATGGACACTATTTACAAGGCCATCTCTCTCAGTAAAGTGAACTCGCAGGTAACCTACCACCGGCCTTGTTCATTAATTTCAGTTTGAGTTGATTCATCGGCAAAGATATATTGAGACTGAAAGTAAAACTCATATCACCAATATCTAGAAATTATAGATTGACGTTGGCCGAGTCAGTGAGTCATTGACTGACCGAGTCAGTCACTGACCTGTAGTGTAGAGTAACTGCCTAACTAACTTAGTACTACAGTGAAACCCAGTTAGCTCGACCTCGGATAACTCGAAAACTTGCTTAACTCAAACCAAGTTTCATGGTCCCTGCCTGGGTAATGATAATTTGCTGGGCATATCTCTAACCTTTAGTCATA
>Ga0224511_10003702_pt1 | contig 11188 bp, 13 predicted proteins | sample SF_May12_sed_USG_2_FD_169988 | JGI IMG/M metagenome (GOLD analysis project Ga0224511, IMG submission 169988) | Sediment microbial communities from San Francisco Bay, California, United States - SF_May12_sed_USGS_8_1 | ecosystem: Environmental > Aquatic > Marine > Sediment | place: USA...
TTTCATACTTTTTGAGGATTAAATACTACTTGATATTAAAATATTTAATAAATAGCTGATAAATAGCTGATAAAAAGATCAGACAATGCCCCTTTAAGCACAGTACTCTAAACTCAAGGACACTAAATTTATTTCAATGGTATGAAGCCTGAAAATCTTTCTTTGTGTGCTGGTAAGCAGGAAAAAAATAAACAAAAAACTGAGCCTACGAGATTCCAGGTCTGTTACATAACATAATCTAAACTCTGAGCCTACGAGATTCCAGGTCTGCCAGTGTTCGGGACCAGCTGTTGTTCTGTGGCAAGTTCAGGTCGCACGCTATGATAAGACGCAGCAGAAGACGAACACTGTCTAGGGGTGTCTTTGGTTGCACAGCCTTTAAACACTTGCATTCCTTCTTGTGTATAGCCCAGTCCCGCTTCTACAGAAACAGACACATATTTACTTGTATGCTTCGAAGTTATCTGTTTGCTATTTAACAAAAACATAATAAGCATTTTTCATACAAATGTACATTGTACATTTAATGTATTTAGGACTGCCTAAGATAAGTCCATATAAATGGATGCCATCAAGTTTCTGCTCCATACAGAAATTTAATCTGAATGTGAGTTATTTCAGCTAGCCTAAGACAGGACTTATAAGTATTATAAAGAGATAAAACAAAAGATGTTACAGATTATTATCAAAACTAAGGTCATACTGTAGGCAAAATATGTTATCAGCTTCGTGAGAATAAGTCTGCTTTTGTAAAGTTCACCTGGCAAATTCTGTTACAATAAAATACAGCTGCACAACCCGTACATTTCTTCAAGTCTTCCCCACTGAAATTGAAAATAAACCAACTTTAGGGCCTATTTGTAAGTGTTATACTGTTTTCAGGGTTGTTTTCATCGTACTTGTTTTCATGGCTCTTTTCATCATGCATAATGGGTCACAGTTCTAGATGATAACATGGAATCAAACTGCAAGGAAAATTAGTCCTACAGGGTATGCATGCATGTTTTCTTGAAAGTAAATTACAGAAGTATTTAAGATTAAAATATACTTTAGATATGTTTATTTGCAATATTTACCATGTAAAACATTGGTCACATCTCAAACCGCGATGAATTTGTTGCAAAACATGACAAAACGGCTCTTCTTCAAGAATCGTTGACCCGGGATTCATTTTTATTTCGCGAACTTTTCGGACGGTGTTGAGGTAGTTTCTCACCAAGCGTCTGTCAGATCATGACGACTTTTGGGATGGGATAGATTGTTTATAGCTGAAATAATTCGCGTTCAGATAAATTCCTGAACGCTGAAACTCCACTAAATCAAAATAATGGTGAAACATTTTAACCTAAGATAAGTTGGAATTTAGCCGAGATTTGATAATTAAACAATGTAAATACATGATAAAGAAGCATTAAATTATTGATTTTGGCCATGTTACCCGTATTTAATGTTAAATTCTCCACAGCCGAAAGTTTGTTATTAAACCAACCATTTTTGTATAACACATTATCGAATTTTATTGTCTCATTGAGGTCACACACAACTAACATTTATCATTCTTATGGATTCTTGCCGTCATGATCATCATCAATCATCATCGATCATCATCATCATCCATCATCATCAACATCATCATCATCATCATCATCATCATCATCATCATCAAGATATTGTTTATTAACAATACAATAAAGAAACAAAAACAATAAAAGATGTTATATTTTTTTTATTTTTACATCCTCCTCCTCCTCTTCATCATCATCATCATCATCATCATCATCATCATCATCATCATCATCACCACCACCACCATTATCATCAAAAAATCAGAATCACCCCATCAAGTCACCACTACCCGGCTAATAAATTTTTCTCTACTTTAGTAGTCTCATACAACATCAGAATCATCACATCACGTAACCACAACCCGCCTTCTTTTCTCAAGTCTCTCATTTAACACTCTTACTCTTTCGTTAAATTTTTTTTTTGATACAGAGTTTTTGTGCAGGCTTTTGTAGGCCTTGTGGTTTCTCCCCCCCTGCCTCGTAACTAGTTTATTTGACTGGATTAGCTGCACAGTGAATTTGATGTCTTCTTTTTTCTGAGGGTTCTTCTTTTTCCCAAGCTTCTCTTTATAATCCCCAGACATTTCACCATACAATGCTTGGATGGTTTTCCCAAATCCCCCGGCCAGCTTTCCGTGCCGCGAGAGGGTGGCCGCTGTTGCTTTTCCACCGATTCCTCGTAGACTTTCTGTGAATATATAAAAACCAAAGGTGTAAATATGGTGGGTTTCGCTCCGATGTATAACTTGGTTTATGCGGAAAACTGCCGTGGTTTGACTTGAGTTTTTTGACACCAGTATAAAAGAAAAAATAAGCGACTAAAAGGAATTAGGAAGCTGTAGTCAAAATATATATATACCTTTAAACTCTCTATTTAGAAACTCGTTGACCAGGTCGGCCTCGTCGTTCGAGTCCTTTTCCCCTCGGAAATTGACGGTCCGATTCCACATTAGATCGCTGCGGAGCCTGTCTGGTAACCACCCATTCACAGCTGTAATATATTTATAGATTATTTACTGAGGCCAAAATTAACACACTTGTACACACACGCACACGCCCAAAACTATCAGCGCCTATTAACATGTCTCTGTGTGCATGTGTACATTATCGCGTCCATGCGGGACCATTTTTAAATGACAGTTTTGATCGAACTATAAACTTTGTGTCGAAACAAAAAATCCGAATGTTACTTTTTATATAAGAGACAGTAAACATTACATTTAAAACATAATATATAACTTACAAGCTATCAAGCGATGCCCAAGTATAAAATATTTGGGATGGTTGTACGCAAGGAAATTGAGAAGATCCGCCTTCCAATAGGTCAGCATCATAGGACCGTCGTTGTGGCGGACAGCATCCCGGCGCACCATGTCGTTCAGGCCGGCCCAGGTCACCCGCCTGCTGTACTCGTACACCAGATCGTCGCTCACTGCCTCAGCAACCCTGACTTTCACTGCAGACCTGCAGGTTGTGCTGCAGAACCAGCTGCCCTCTGGGACGCTGTCCTCTGTTAGGCCCACGCACTCTAGGTGAAACCACCGCCCATTCCCGCAACCTGGCCCCTCACATTCTATCATGGGTATATCCTCGTCTTCGGTGTCTGGTGAAAACATAACATACACGACATTAGCAGATAGAGATTAAAGTCTGTTTGTTACTTAAGTCGGAGAGTGTATATCCTTTGCAGCATTATTAAGGTATCATCAATGACATTGATTGTCCTAGTAAAAATATTGCTTTAATATATTGTTATAAATTATATTATTAACTGCAACTTACTTTCTTGACAAAAGCAGTATTTGTCTTCCTCTACATCGTCACTCATGGTCACCGGGCACCACACCCGGTCTACTATGGATGTCGCTGCTGCCATCAGCTGATCGGTCGAGATCGGATCTCCCTCGTCATCAATGTCCTTTATTTAATTAAAATACCATTTATAACATGCAAACAAGTTATGAAGCCTGTAAGTAGTCATTATACTTGAGCACATTTTGACACATTATACTGAATATAATTACAGTGCATAATTATATTGTATTAATTAAGTTCATTGAGATTGAACATGTACTTATTTAATTCGTATGCAGAAAACATTAATTATTAGCACACGGTGTAGTAAGATGATTGTGAAAAATACTAAATCACCTTTAATCCCAGTGTGTCAAGCGCAAATGCCAGTATATACGCCTTGGTGACAAAACTGATGAATTCCGACACATAGTTAAAGGACTCAGAGACGACCTTGGTGACTGAACGCTGGCATAAGGCATTCCGCAGCTGGAACAGCGTCCCCTTGTCCGTCGCCGATCGCCCGTCGTAGAAATGGTCCATAACGTCCTAAATATGTAACAGCAGTTTCAATTAATTAAATGGAGTCAACCCCACATTAGTCAGCTGAAAGGAAATCGTCAAAACAACAGGATGCCAAATATTTCATATCCGTTTTTTTCGTTCGCTGCTATATACACAGGATTTTTAAAAATCCCGTACTTTAACTCCTGAAAAGCAAAAACACATTTAAGGTAGCATTGTTTCAGTCTTATTCATAATTTTCAAGATTATAGTTAAAATTTTTACCTGCATTAGGATCATTCTCTTGTGGAACTCTTGTGCCGCTGGTTCAAGGCCCTCAAGACGCGCTCTAGGTGTCTCGGCATTTGCGCGCGAATTCTGAGCGTCGTTGTGTCGTTCGCAGGAGAGACCGTCACCCCATGTTATCAGTGTGTGGACTTGCTTTCCATCAGTTGGGACGTACTGGTGCAGGTGGTCCAAAATATTGACCACACCTGCTATTGTAGACGGGTTCTCGTCCAGTACGCCAATATTGAACTGCAAAATGCGTAATTTAAGGTAATATTCATGCACAAAATAAAAATTGGTATTGTCTTGACGCATACTATAACATGATTTATTGAATGATTGATTGATTGACTGACTGCATTACTGACTGACTGACTGACTGACCGACCGACCGACCGACCGACCGACCGACCGACCAACCGACCGACCGACCGACCGACTGACTGACTGATTTTTAATTAATTTAAATAACAGGTCAACCCTTGTAAAATAGTTGGTGTTCATTGTTATCAGAGTTCTCAAGTTTATACAAGTATAATAAATTAAACCACTGAATGTAACGGAATAAGTGCTTACCATTTCGCTCTTGAGCCTGCTTTGCTCCGAATAGTGGTGTTCTATGTGCGCCTGTACTGTTGCCCCTTGTGCGACGAGTACGTTGTCCTTTACTATTCGGGCAGTCATGTTGACCAAACGCTCATATATCTGCTTCTCTTCTACGCTGTTTACAACGAAAGTGTCTACAGGGATGCTTGTCGCTGGCTTGACGTGGGTGCTGTCTAGGTGGGACGTTGGGATTCTGTTTTTAACAGCATATGCTAACGCCCACGTCTCGTATCTGTTACCATGGTTACGGGTCTGGTGACGCGCCTTCACCTGACGTCCGACGTTGTCCCAGCAAAGCGTAAATCCTAAAACAAATAATAATGTGTTGTTTGTTGTATACAAACTATGCAACAATAATCATAGGAATGTATATATACTAGTAACTCTTTTTACTCTTTCAAAGGATAAAAACACTTAAAAACCCTTATGTTTATTTTTGTATCGAAGGATAAAAAAAAGAAATCTGCGATAAAAAAAGGGCCAACACTATTTGTGAGTCATATAATTATATACAGGCATCATAATTATCATTCAAACAACATTATCTCAAGTTGAAGCCTATTTCTGAAAGCTAAAATTTTACCGGCAGGCACATCATCCTTCCCATAGCACACTGTCTTGTCAAGTTCATCTTCGTCTTGATATACAATAGTTGTATCCAACCCCTCGTCATCGGCATCGTGTTCACTGGCTGTCACATCCGTCTGTTCTATGTCCTCCCACTGATCAGCGTCCAACGGTCGGTCTTCTTCGAGGCCTGCAGCTGATGGTGGGGTAGAGGGCGGAGTTGACGTTGGTGTTGCTCCAGGAAACACATAGCACTGCAGCAAAGGATAGAGCGTTTAATTAAAATTGCATTAGAAGTATAATTTTACTGTTGCCTGGTTGATAAAATGTATACATAAATAATTATATAACCATTATTCTCTATACTAAAGAACTATGGCAAAGCAGCTGCAATCGGAAATTGTTAAACGCTGGTCGGCTAAGCGTCTTTGGATTGTGTCTTCCACGTAACTACAGTTGACCAAACAACGAGAAACAAAACGAACCAAACCTGGATCTCTTCTTTCCATTGCTTCAATTCTCTGTCGAATGTGTTCTGTATTTTGTCTAGAGTAGCTAGCATCGCCTTCTCACCACAGCATATCCCTAATCGGCCGAAGTCTTGGAATAGCTGTAATACAATGTATCAAGAAAATGAATTCTAATATACATTACAACACCATACAAAGAATTTATTCTTTTAATAGTAAAATTTAATACGCCACTTTTAATTTTACTTGAACGGATTGCGTAAAGAAAAAAAGAAATGTTCTTAAATACCGATCTCTTGCAACCAGCTCTCCACATTTGAACCGCGTTCATCTTCTGAACAAGGCTGGATGTCAGCGGGCTAGCTCGACTTGCGATGATAGACAGCACGAACCCGAGAGCAGCGTGTTGATTTTCCGGCAGTCTGTAAGGCAAAAAACAACAACGAAATTATACACTATAATGTGCCATTGAGAAAAACGTGTAACCATTAACTAAAAAGAATAATTATATAAAATACGTTACAATGGCAAACAGATTGAATGCAAAAGTTTCAACCACACAAATTTAAAACAACGTACAGTACTTTTCAAAAGACACGGGAAAACAACATATTTTGTAAGACAACGCTAAGCTTAAACCTAATATATGTTATTTTTGATTGCATAGTTATGTATTATTATGAACCATACGTATAAAAGCAAACTCGTACTGGTTTTTTTTACCTTGAAGCATAATTCAGTTGACTTTTTTTACTTTTGGTGCACTACCTTTTGCTAGGCACTGTAGATTTGCGTAACAAACGTGTAGGTAACATACGGAATAGTAATACCGCATGATTACAATGTTATTTTGATGTCATTTTTTGAACAAAAAGAGCCACTTTCGGTGGTGTAATTATATAAAGAAAACAGCAATGAATAAAACAAAATACATTATATTTGTACCTTTAAATGAATAGATATATTAAACAATTACCGGACTTCATCGCCGCGACCACTGAACGCCGTAAAGGCAGCTACGATGATATCATGCAGCAGAGGGACCTCTCGCTTGAACACAGAAATAGTGTGGCCCATGCTCATCGCCTTAAAGGCGTCAAAACTGACGGGTGCTGTGAGGGGTAGGGCCTTGTCCTTTATAATACGACGGACAAGTTGTCGAATGTCTTTAACCAGAATGCCCACCAAGGCCCGTTGGCACGCTTGTTTCTTTAAGAAGAACCGCAACCCCTGCTTGTACCGTCCGTTGGTAAAGTATCTCGCGCCAGGAGTGCATTTGGCTGTCTGTAAATAAAGAAATTTTTCAAACATTTCATAGTTATTTACGGGCCTGAATAGATTTACAGTCTCATCCAACAGGTAGTTCTGTATGATATAAAGTAAAATGGTTTGTTTATCATTATTTTATTATTATCATTATTTGTTGTTGTTGTTGTTAATGTTGTCGTTGTTGTTGTCGTCGTCGTTGTTGTAGCTGTTGTTGCTGTATTTATTAGTTGCAACAATTGTGACAAATCTTTTGTTGTGCAATGTAGTGCATGTTAATATAATGTGTCCGTCATTACACGTAAATGCATTTTTTTTCAAAAGTGAATCGGTAAGAAGTTGCGTTCTAAATCATAATAAATTATGAACCAGTCCGAAATAACTTGTCAATATCTATCTATGATTTTCTTAACATTTCATTTAAAGCTCAAAATCAAATAAAAATAATTTATTTAATTTATCTTAGATTTAATTCGAAAATTTTATTCATTTTGGTATAAATAAAAAGCATGTACGTACCTTATTTGGCCTGGACAGCTTTTGCTTTTTCGGAACACTGGGTCCAGCTATCGGTTGTGCATGTCTCTTGCGACCTATGTACGATTCCTGTTTTGTTGACGCAAACAAGGCCTTTTTTGCACCATGCCCAGAAGTGGCTTGACCCAAAAGTTTATCGCAATTAATGCACAAATAATGTCCTTTTCTGGCAGTTGCTGGCGTTAATTCACAGTCCAGGACCTCCTGTACAAGTTCTTGTTCCCGTTTTTTCGATACTAAGGCAGTTCTTTTAAATCCTTTACTCTTAGGTGTAAACGTTTTTGCACAATTAGCGCACTGCATTGTTTGTGCTTCAAAGGACTAATGGATAATGCTGTTGATTACCTCATTAAAACGTTCCGAAACGCAAATCGATAAACGAAAAATCACCGGGTGCTATCGAATAAAAGCAGTGTTTATTGTTAAATTATCACAACATTAAATTAAAAATATTGCGTAGAGATTAAAAAACGTAAAGTCATACAATTTGCATTGTCGCCAGCGTGCCTCTAGTGAAGAGTGCCGGAGAGTTAGTGACGGGAAAATATTCGCAGCGGGTGGCGCCGTTTCCCTGTGATGAAGTCCGTAGGCGGCTATTTTTGTCGTGCCTGGTCATAATGTTACATAATATAGATGATTCCGCAGTAAATGCGGGTCACGCATTTTTGTGTCATGTGATTTTTCCCGTTATCTGCGAGAGAAAAAAAGCTCTTTCGGAGCGCTTTGTTTATGCACGTGTATCTTAATTAAAATGGAGTCAATGACAGATCATATCGATGAACTAAGCAAGCGATTTAATTTCAAGCTGAAACGTGAACAACTAGATATAATACAAGCTATTTGCAAAGGCAGAGATGTGAATGCAGTTTTGCCTACCGGATTCGGCAAATCCATCTGTTTTGTTGTGCCACCGCTATTAGCAGACATGCAGGTTTGTCTTTAACATAATTTTTTATAACTATTATAGTGAAATTCCTTTTTTGTAACTAGTTTTCAGAGGGGTGTTTGACGGCACGCAATACGCTAAATTGCATAAAATCTGTTATATCGAACGTAGACGTCCAATTTTACTGCAAGCGGTAACAATTTTATAAAGAAAACACAACAAAGGAGACAGAAGAAGACACATAAATTTTAAACTTTTACATATTTGCTTTCGTGACATACATATTTGCTTTCGTGACAGTGTTTTGATTTTTTTACAGGATCCCGTTGAAACGCACCACTTCTCCTTGGTTGTTTCACCACTTATTAGTCTTATGAAAGACCAGGCGAGACAACTTGACGAATGGGGGATCAAATGTTACCTGTCGTGTGATGATGACTTTCAAGTAAATGGTATAAACAAATCATTTAAGTCCCAACTAAATAACACGCTTTTGACCAAAGTGTTACAATAATATTTCACCATGTGTGTGCTTACGTTACAGAATTTTGTTATCATAATACAATATTGAGTATGCTCGGCGATTGACATAGACACGTTCACTATATCTAAAACAATTCAATTAAACAAATATTGTTTCGTCATTGCTGCAATAATGCATGTTTATTATATAGCTCCTGTTATTTCTGAAATCATACAATCTTAAAAAGATACAAAATAGCTTTTCAATAGAAATTATATCTTTCAATCCATCGTTTTACAGACGTGGTGACCTCAGACGCGAGTGTGGTATACGTGACGCCGGAAGCATTGAAACAGCCGGCTTGGCGGCGGGTGATGAGGAATACCGTCTTCCAGAAACGCTTATGTCTGTTTGCCGTGGACGAGGCTCACTGTATCTCGGACTGGTATAAATGTTACGTCAGTTATCCATAATCATTGGCAATAAATGACTAACATGGTATTTTTTCATAACAAAAGTCATTATAAGTATGCATTAAATAAATTGTATTGTAGTAAATTGACGACATGATGGCCTTATGTATCTACAGGGGGGAAGAATTTCGCCCTGAGTTCCGGCATCTATCCGAAGTGCGAAGCCTCATATCGTCACCACTACTGGCTCTGACTGCAACAGCCACGGAGCGTGTCAAAGCCGATATCTGCAACTATCTTCAGATGAATGACGACGCTCTTAATGTTGCAGTTATACCAGACAGGTAGAATAGAAATATATATTTTTTCATGTTTTAGATGATAAAATTATTTCATTAACTGTACCTATACACTTCTCAAGCATATGGCATGATTAATATTATAAGTGTTTATTATATTAAGTTTGAAAACAAACATATACGCCAAAACAAAACATTATCATTCAGGCCCAACATAACGTTGATCGTCAAGGACTCGGCATCGGAGAGATATGAGGAGGAGCTGAAGTGGCTCCTGGACTGCTGTCAGCGTCACGTCGGATCGGACACGATGCCAAAAGTCCTCATATTTTGCAGGTGCGAAAATAATATTATTGAAAAAAAATCCACAAAATTAAAGGAATTTATTCAAAAGAAAAGCAGATGCGTTAGAGGGAAATATATTATAATCATATTCATTAGATTTGAGAATTTTTATGAAATGAATTTCCATTGCATTGTTTTTGTTTTTTTGTTTAACATCTATATATAGCCTTTATAAATTTAGAACACTTCACAAAATTTGTAAATTTTTTACACAATTGTTGCCAAAATATGAGACCGAAATATTGTTTCACAATGAAGGTCCTATCGAATGGTGTATGGCGTATGGTCGTGGCTGGTGGATGGCCTGGGTGCGGCGGTGTATAAGGACGGTGTGCCTTCGGTGATGGGCCGACGAGTTGAGATGTTTACGGGGTCTTCGACGGAGAAGGACAAGGACCGGCTGGTGAAAGACTTTAGGTCGCCAAGTGGAGTTATCCGGGTAATGGTGACAACGGTGGCGTTCGGTATGGGCGTGAACATTCCGGATGTTACTGCCGTCATTCATTGGGGAGCTCCAAAGTCCTTCATCAGCTATTGGCAGGAGGTGGGCCGTGCCGGTCGGAATGGGAACCCCGCCATAGCTTTGCTTCTCCCATACAAAAGGAGCACCATCAAAGCTATGTGCGATGAGGATTTTGCCACGTCGTTGAAAACACAAGAATGTGTAAGAAGGCGGACCCTTATGGCGCTCCTTACCCAGGAAATGGACAGTAACCAGCTGCCAACAGCTGCACAGTGCGATGGGTTGTGCTCGGATTGTAAGTGTGGCCGGTGCGTGTGCTGCAGTACATGCCATGCACTTTGTGAGTGCCAAGGGAAGCGAGGGCAGCTGGACTTGTTAAACTAGTGTGCTTGTTTGATATAATGTAAAAGTTAAATTATGTTTAACTTGATTTTCGTTTGTTTTCAATAAAAATAATAAAATGCCTCGTGTTTTAATAACAAACTGATACTATTCTGGCGTTTAAATGTACGGATTAAACTAGGCCTGTAATACATAGACATCTTTAAAAGAACTTTATTTTTAGTCACGTCATACAAAATGTTTGTGCGTGCAACAATAAATCAATAACAGGCAGTGGTCAAAATTATTAGTTGATTTTAACCGATACTGTGCCGATAGCATTTTTTCTATTCGCTAATAAATTGCAAATGGCGATTTTTAAACAGAGTTAACACTGGATT
>Ga0224511_10003703_pt1 | contig 11188 bp, 8 predicted proteins | sample SF_May12_sed_USG_2_FD_169988 | JGI IMG/M metagenome (GOLD analysis project Ga0224511, IMG submission 169988) | Sediment microbial communities from San Francisco Bay, California, United States - SF_May12_sed_USGS_8_1 | ecosystem: Environmental > Aquatic > Marine > Sediment | place: USA...
AAAACAAAAAAGGTCAAGTTGTTTTCGAGTGAGCATGACTCATCGCCTGAGAATTTATAACGTTATAGTATATTTCCATAAATTGTATCTAAGCATTGCATTCCACTATCATATTACAAAATGATTCTACATAATCAATTCAACATTATTAAGTTTGCCATTATGGTACATGTATGCGTATGCAATCAACGACATTTTTTGTGATAAAATGTATTTTATATCTATTTCAGATTGCAATCACAATTAAATTCCCATATTAAGGATTACAACATCGCTATTGGTATGTAGTGAAGGTCATCTATACTGATGGGAGGAACTATCACACCAAATGTAACTGTTTTTCCATTTACCGTCCTCTAATCATGAAAATAACGACGGATAATGTATTATACTAAGCGGCCTTATGCAAACATATCGCGATAAACGAGATTATTGAGAATTGGTTCCATCTGCAAATGACAATTAACATCAAGGAATGGATAGTTTCACAAATTTTCAAGCTCCTCCCCAAGCGGCATATTTTCTTTGATCTTGTGATAAGGTTTATCACAAACAGGAAGTATGCTTTCGTTTGTATTTTCTAGGTCAGATTGTCAGCTGACAATATAATCCTAATATATTGGATTAATACTGACCATGTACAGTTATAAATGATCATGACTGACAGTTGTGGAACTGTCCATTGATGCCCATGAGGTTTTCCAGTCTGTCATTGACACACTTTTCCTTTCTCAGGCGATTGTTCACTAGTGGAAGGTAAATTATGTTACATGTATCTATTGTTATTGCATCCTGTTACAACCCTTACCACATTTTTTAAGAAAACACGATTACCTTAATGCAGCTGATAATTTGGTCAATAATTGGTTTTATGTTAATATTCCAATTACCTACGACACCTTTGCAACAACCCGCTCTTTGAAATATTTTGTCACAGTTGACTGTGATAGGCAAACAAACGAAGTATTTTGTAACATGATATATACTGCAACACAAACAAAAGGCATTTCTAAAAAAATATTTGACATAGCACTCAATGGTAATAACCCTATAATATTGACATATTATGTATAATAAGATATAATACATTTATGTATAGTGTAAAAATTACTTGTAATTTCAGAATACACATTTTATGTTGAAGAAACCAAGAATATGGAAACAATGGAACAATCTTTCATGACAATGATTTAAACGTTGGCATGATAACATTAACTGTAAATATCCAAATTTGCTTTTTACAGTATGCATTTGCACCTTACTGAAGTTGATAGCTAAATGTATGTATATTTACGTATATTACTTGAAGAAATGTGAGGATATAATAAACGCTTATTAAAGTGATACATGTATCCAATGCTCAAATCTTACAATATTTGCCCGGCACATGGAGAAAAAACTCTTGCATTGTTATAAAGTGCAACGATGTAACATGTAACAAGCAAAGCTGGTTAAAGTTTTCGCTCAGTAATGGCAATGACGTTCAGTAAATTTAAAGATTTATGATTACAACCATTGCCTTATAAACACATTACCATTATTAAACACAGCATGAACACATTATGAGCTGTTTTGTGCAGCTCTCATCTCATTCTATAAAATAGTTTTTAGAACTAGGCCATATTTTTTTACTTTACACGGTGCAATACAAAAGGATTGGTATATTAAATTCCTCTAGTAATTACTTGTTTTGGAACAAAATATATGTGTCAATGACAGAAACCAATAAACGTCATTTCCTAGAATTGAATAGTGTTTTTGCAGATGGAACGCTTTTCTGAATAATCATGTTTACCGCAATATACCTGCTCAAGGCCGCACTATGTATCATTATATGACTGTCAGTCGTATGGTTTCGCATGAGAGATAATGGTAAAATTAATTATACACTCGGCATGACATGACAAATCTTATATTTAATACAAAAAAGGACTTCAACTACATACGAGTAGCGACTTTGTAATTGGTTATGGTAAATGCTTCATTTGTAAACGGATTAAATTGTAATTGCAATTTGACAAATCTATGTCATGAAGAATGACATTAAAACAGCAGTATCGTTTGTGTCTTAGTAGTTTAATTCTGTATTTACTAAATAAAAGTATGCTAAATTCGTACCCCTGAGTATAATTATTGCGTAAAATATTGAACGGCAATCGAGGACCTAAACTATTATGAAAGACGGAACTTATTTAAATCGTGAGCCATGGCGTTTGCAACGCATATATGGATTGATTCCTTTTTTTCGTGCTCATATTGAGCATAAAATATATGACGAAAGTTTGAAAATCCGCGGAGCGCCCAACTCGGTGAATCTTTGTACCTACGCCTTAGCGTTTGTAGTGAAAATGCTCACGATAAAACAAGTCAATACTTGTATTGTCATTTCCTTTATCATTGTTTTATACAAACATAAAGCGAGGGCTCAAATTTCGTGTTAAGTGGGCAAACTTGGTCACTTAATTGTGATGTAAGGGTACATAAACAAACATACATTGTACTATGACATATCTAACTTCATTACTTCCTCATTTGTCGCACGCTCATTGATTTTGTATGACTATCAGCAGAACGTTAAGAGGAAATAGAGGAAGAGGAAATAGGCCGCCAAGGTAAATGCATTATCTTATAAATATTTAGCTATGTCATTATTCATGATTAATGAAATTACCTGTCTTCCCAATATGTCATTTTAACCAAATATACTCTATATATTATTTATTACATGTACATTCCATGATCCCTGAGGACCAGAAAAATATGACTACACAATGATGTAGTACGGGGCGACTTTTTACAGCCGCCACACAGGCTCTAAACACCAGCTGTAGTAAGTAATATTAAACTGATGAAAGGGAAAGCCCTCAGGAAGCTATTATTTCACACACGAAATGTTGTTAATTTGTTATTTTGATCATTATTCATTTAACATTTTACCCCGTGACTATCGGAAAAGATTTCGCAAAATTCCTTGAGATTAAATCAAGTCCTAAGCGACTAGAGTTTTCATATGTTTTTAATATTATCTACTTTACAATATCGGCGGTTGGCGCAGTTTGTAATGCGGAGGTAATATGTTGTAGACTGAGGCAGGAACCTACCTTTTTAAATAGTGTAGGGCGCAGATTTCATTCCCTTGCACGCAACCAAAATCGTGCTGTGTTTTTTTTCCACATTACTGTTGCAAGAAAATAACGATTCCACTACTGTTACAAATCCATTATAAAACTTATAAATTCATAAGGATTTAAGGTTTAATATCCAAACACGATTTATATAATATACGGTTGAAATATTAGAACTGAAAATGGTAGTTTGTGTTTTTGAGGACAACAGTGATTTAGGTAACTTTGTATTACACATGTTAACATAATATTCTTTAAGGTATGTTTTTGTTTTATAACTGTACTACGATTTGTTTACCTTTGTCACTCTGACTAACAATGACTGCAATTTCATTTTTTTATAATTCTAGTCTTGAACGGTTGTGCATGATAAACGTTAATAGCTCATTGTAATCAGATTGATAAATCTTGATAATCCTTTGTCTACAACAAACTAGTGCTGAATAATACATTGGCAGATATAAAATGAATGTGTGTATTTAGTTGCATAGTTGCATACGATAATGGGGAGTACACCCTTTTTAAAAAAGTTAAGTGGTTATCGACTAAGCGTGAATCATTTCCTGCGAATTTATAACGCAATATTAATTTTCCATAAAATGTATCTAAGCATTGCATTCAACTATCATATTACTAAATGATTGTACATAATGACATCGACATTATTCTATTTACATAGTTTACCATTATATTATGTTTATTCCATCAACAGCATTGCTGATTTTGTGATAAAATATATTTTATAACTATTTCAGATTGCAATCACAATTTAATTCCCATATAAAAAACCATTAGCTTACTTTGACATACTACAATATCGCTATTGGTATATAGGTCATCTATACTGGTGGAAAGAACTATCACACCAAATGTTACACTTGTTTCCATTAACCGTCCTGTAATCATGAAGATAACGTCGGGTAATGTATTATACTAAGCGGCCTTATGCCAGCATATCGCGATAAACGAGATTATTGAGAATTGAGAATTGGTTCTATCTGCAAATGACCATTTACTTCAAGGAATTGATGCCATTATGTTTTCCAATCTGTCATTGACACACTTTTCCGTTCCCAGGCGAGTTGTCACTATTGGAGGTTAAATTATGTTATCTATTGTTATTGCATCCTGTAACAGCCCTTACCACATGTTTTAAGAAAATACGATTACATATTTGCAGCTTATAATTTGGTAAGTTTTGGTTTTATGTTAATATTCCAATAACCTATGACACCTTGATAATTATTTGCAACAGCCCGTATCTGTAAATTGTTTTATCACAATTTACTGTAATAGGCAAACAAACAATTTATTTTGTATATGACGTATATTGCAACACAAACAAAAGGCATTTTTAAAAAAAATATTTGACATAGCACTCAATGGTAATAACCCTATAATATTGACTTACTATGTATAATAAGATATAATACATTCATGTATAGTGTAAAGAGTACTTGTAATTTCAGAATACACATTTTATGTTGAAGAAACCAAGAATTTGGAAACAATGAGACAATCTTTCATGACACTGGTTTAAACGTTGGAATGATAACATTAACTGTAAATACATGTAGTAACATTTAAAAATATAACATTATATCAAATCCCCAAGCCGCTATTTACCATTTTTGATAATTTTAATTTGAAACAAGATTAAACATGTTTCACTCTATTTATATGACAAGGAGGTAAAAATATGATAAATTACTTCCCTTACATGTTTAGTAAGACGTATATAATTTCTGTAGCAATGGATAGTTCCACAAATTTTCAGGCTCCTCCCCAAGCGGCATATTTTCTTTGATCTTGTGATAAGGTTTATCACAAACAGGAAGTATGCTTTCTTTTGTATTTTCTAGGTCAGATTGTCAGCTGACAATATAATCCTAATCTATTGGATTAAAATTGACCATGTACAGTTATAAATGATCATGATTGACAGTTGTGGAACTGTCCATTCAAAAAACTACACTGTTAAACATTTCAATTTAAATATCAAACATTTTAAAGGTCTCTTTAATTTATTTTCATATTATGTACTCTTTTATGATCATGCAACTCCTCATCGAGATGTTGAACATCTGTCTGTGTACCATATGGCTGATGCCACACCAATCTTCTAACGCGACGAGATGATGCGATAGCTGGTAGTATTGAGACTTCAAAGGATGTCCCACACGATAATGTACGTGATATTGTCTTCCAAAGTCTAAGTATTTCCTTGTTATCAGTTTAATTATATTCTGTAATAACATAAGTTATTTTAAATATTTAAAATATTAATAAAAGTATACTTAAATTGAATCTTTATTATATAAAGTACACTGTTCACGTGTAAACATCTTTATATTGCAAACATTTATATTCTAACAGAATCTTAATCACTTGTATTTTAAAGGGATTCCATTGGGGTCTGGCAATGTTACACACCCTAGAAAGAAAAGTTTCGAAAATCTATATTTTCGTGTTACCAACGTATTAAGTGAATCAAATCGATTTTGCAACTCGGTTTAAAATTGGAATGTATCTGTTGATTAAGGAAAAGCGTTACCTATGCTTTTCAGAGATCAACAGATAAAAAACAAGTTTCAAATTATTAAATTGCCAAACCGATACAAACATATCAAGGTACCACAAGATAGACTGCTTTGCTATACACACGTTGACAACAAGATAAAATAAATTGAAGATATGTTCAAACCTCAGTGGAGTCCCTTTAATGTTGTTGGAAAGAATGTGTCTAAAACATTGCCGCATAATAAGGTATATTGTTTCAAAGTTAATAAAACACGCAATATTTTTCTCACCTAGCCTCGTACGTAGGTATAACATCAGCATTCCATCTGCTTCCTATGGTATAAATATGCCCCAAACAGAAACAAGAGCAACATTTTTACATCGTTATTATTCGGACAGGTTGGTACATGGCATTGTGTTTTTCAATATTTTAACAATGTTTATTTAAAATTATAGAGTAATTATACCAATAGTTATTTGTTTTTTGACAAGTTATACCTTTGTGTTGTAGTTATTTTTGCTGTTTCCTTATTTGTTAGCTTAAAGTTTCGGAAATGGCGGTTTTAATTCTTCACGTCTTCGTGCTAATGGTATGCGTGTGCTTTGACGCGACATCATTGTTCGGAGGAATCACGTGCAGTCACGCCGCGGCTGTACCCGATAATAAGGCTCGAGCAATATGGGTAAGAGATATATTAGTATTGTTATGATTTGTATAGACGCATTGTGTGAACAGCTCGATTAACTTTTGCTTAAATGTGTTCATACTCAATTATTTTTGTTTGTTGTCATCTTGAAAAACTGTGCTAAACAACAGGAATGAAATGAATTAAGCATTGACATTTTGTTATATCAAACAACCCTTTTATAATAAGATTATGGAAAAGTACGTAATTATTTTGTAATAAACTCGTTTAATTTACATACTTTCACGATATTTTAAGGAAGTTTTTTATCTTAATCATAAACCCACACTTATATATTCATTACAAACATTACGAAATCAATTTGCTGGTTTGAAAAGTACCTAGATGGGTGATACGCACCGCTCAACCAGAAGTCAGTGCTAAAAGAAAGGGCGTCAACCAACCTACGATAAGCCACATACAGTGAATTCTTAACACAAAATCAAGCGATATAACAGCAATGTCGTATATTGACCGTTTTAGTCGGTTAGGCAAAGTTCTCCAAGTTGAACTTGTAACTGTCGGTATAACGGAATATTCATAATTCGACTACGACACTAGATTTTCGCACTTTTATGAAGCAATCATGAAGGAAGTTAATCTGATATTAGGGCACCAACAGAGGCGTATTGTTCGCGTAATCACATTAAGTAGAAGGAACGATCTGTCAGCATGTGCATTTAGAAAGTATTATCGTTTTATCAGGGTTAGCAGTAATTCATAAGTAATAAGTCTTTAAATAAAAAACACAACACTTTTAAATAAATTATCAGTTATGTGTTCAACACACCAAACTGACATACATATGTATCCAATCATAAACTAGTGACATCACCACCAATACGCCCCGTTACCTAACTCGGTAGTACAATTATATCTGTTATAGCAGATATTTGTACAACTGTCGTATATCGGTGTCCTTTAAAGATGCTAGGTCTGTATCTTTATATCCTTATAATCGGTCACAAATCTTGCAATATGTTAAGTATACTAAATAAATTAACAATCTAAAAGGAATTGCAAACTTTTGTGACAAATAATGTGATTTTGGAAAAAGTAAAAACACAACAACAACAAAGCAAAAAATGAAACATAAAAACCCTTGCCGCAGCCGGGGATTGAACCCGGGACTTCTTGCACCCAAAGCGGATGCATTACCACCGCACCACCGAGTCAACTGAGAGTATCGATTGTAGTCAAGCCATTTAACTGTTTCGACGCAATGGGTCGAAACGTAAATAAACAAAGCAAAATTTGCGAGCCAGACATTTCAACGAATATATAGCTTCTGTAATATTTTTACATGCAATAATAACTATATTTGGCAGTTTCTCATATTTACGGGAGTAGGTTCCACTGCTTAAATATGGTTAACATGTAAGATTGTAAACAATTCTGACCTAAAAGATACAGGCATATCATCTTTAAAGGGATTACTCATGGGAGTTCTATAGTTATATTAACGTATGAATCCTACCATTATGCACTAAGCCGTGAAATGGCACACGTTGCATGAGCATTATATGTTAAATGTGTCTGGACTTCTATGCCTTTTGATGAATACATTGATGTACATGTATATACATAGTATGAACCAATAATCCGTACACCTGATATGAGAATATATCAGTACTGAAGGGCCTAACCACATATATATATTCTACAGTTTACAATTGAGTACAAGTACGTTAAATGAAGAACAATGCATACTATTTACACTGTTCTTCTGCGTTGAACGGAACCTCATCTAAAATATAAACAAACCCGTTTAAATTACAATATTACAACAGCTTTTGTGTTTATTTGAAGCCATTCAAAGGTGCCAGGATGGCGATGCCCTTCGCTAATCCAGATGCATTCAAAGGTGTTAGAATGGCGTTCCCCTTCGCTCAACCAGAAGCATTCGAGGGTGTCAGAATGGCGTTCCCCTTCGCTCAGCCGGAGGCATTCAAGGGTGCCAGGATGGCGATGCCCTTCGTTAATCTAGAGGCATTCAAAGGTGCAAGGATGGCGTTCCCCTTCGCTAATCCAGAGGCATTCAAGGGTGCCAGAATGGCGATGCCCACCGTAAAACCAGAGGCCAGTGATAAAAGAGAGGCCGTTGCTGTACCCGAGGCTATCCCCATCCCCGATAGTGAACCTTTAATTTCGGTAAGACATATATATGTGACTATTTTGAAACATACATCTGTGTTCATACTCAATGATTTTTTGTTATTATCATGCACACATGACAGAATTGGTAACACAATACGAATAATGAGCATTAAAGTCTCGCAACACAAACAAATACATTTAACCGTATAAATTAGGTTTAATACACAATTGTGTCATATAATTATTGTTGTTGCATACATAGTTTAGCAATAGTATTGACATATTTTATTAAGAAGATAATCACATCCGTTTGATGTCTATTACACATTTCAGGACGGCGGTCTTGGCAAGAGATAAGACAGTGATAAAAACAGGCCGTCAAATCACCACGTGTAAGCTATAACAGTTATATATACTGTAAATATTTGAAAAGCGGCTTTAAAACTAGTAACGATTTATAAAGTAAAACAAAAAGTATAACACATACAAAAATTATTAAGTAGCTAAAGTAAACTATTACCATGATGCTAGATCATTTTTAAAATGATAACATAATAGATATAATAATAGAATAAAATAAGCTGTGGTTATTATTGTGTACTCATATTATCAGACCTGCTAAGAACACAGCTATTGCGTACATCGTGGCGTTTCCTACAGCGGACACCAAACCCCGAGTATACCAACATAATGATATTGTCAACTGTATTTAGTTGAAATAAATAATAGCATCCCATTCCTGCGTCGAAGTTGTTTAAGGTCTGAAAATCAGACGTTGTAACAGGTTATACTGTTATACAAACAGTTGCATGTTCAGGTTTGTTAAATATGTAAAATAAAATATAAAGAGGCAAACCAAAATATAGTTTAACTTTGCTGGATGCAATCATGCCATAATATACGTATTTCGTTTAAGACCACACATTCATTGATTATGCTATACATTACTCTAAGTTTTAATCTGACTTCCATTTTCAAGACGTTTACAAAAAATCAATATACATGTAATAATAAATAAACATGTAACAACACATTTCGTTACGATCGGCAATAGATATATGTTGTGAAATTCCTTTCTCATACATAAATTCAATATTTGATAACACAGATTTCAGTGTGTAGTTAAACAGTATTGAAAGTAACAATCTCATATAAATTATAAAAAGTCGAATAGTTTTATATAACTATACAAATATTTAGACGGTGTTTTTGGTGATCCAAATGTGCTTTTTACAGTATGCATTTGCACCTTACTGAAGTTGATAGCTAAATCTATGTATATTTATATTCTTGGTGCCTTGAAGACATGTTAGGATATAATAAACGCTTATTAAAGTGATACATGTATCCAATGCTGAAATGTTACAATATTTGCCAGGCACATGGAGAAAAAACTCCTGCATTGTTATAAAGTGCAACGATGTTACATGTAACAAGCAAAGCTGGTTAAAGTTTTCGCTCAGTAATGGCAATGACGTTCAGTAAATTTAAAGATTTACGATTACAACCATTGCCTTATAAACACATTATCGTTATTAAACACAGCATGAACATATTATGAGCTGTTTTTGTGCAGCTCTCATCTCATTCTATAAAATAGTTTTTAGAACTAGGTTAAGTTTTTTGTTTACTTTACACGGTGCAATACAAAAGGATTGGTATATTAAATTCATCTAGTAATTACTTGTCTTGGAACAAAATATATGTGCCAATGACAGAAACCAATAAACGTCATTTCCTAGAATTGAATAGTGTTATTGCGGATGGAACGCTTTTCTGAATAATCATGTTTACCGCAATATACCTGCTCAAGGCCGCACTATGTATCATTATATGATTGTCAGTCGTATGGTTTCACATGAGAGATAACGGTAACATTAATTAAACACTCGGCATGACACGACAACCCTTATATTTAATACAAAAAGGACTTCAACTACATACGAATAGCGACTTTGCAATCGGTTTGGGTAAATGCTTAATTTGTAAAAAGATAAAATTGTAATTGTAATTTGACAAATTAATGTCATAAAGACTGACATTAAAACAGCAATATCGTTTGGGTTTTTTGTCATTTGTAATGTATGTACTAAATAATAGTCTGCAAATTTCGCACCACTGAGTATGATTATGGCGTGAATTTAAATTGAAAGGCAATCGAGGACCTAAAAATATTACGAAGGCCGGAACTTATTAAAATCGTATTAAATTAGCCATGGCGATTGCGATGTATATAAGGACTGATTCCTTGTGTTTTTTTTCGTGCTGATATTGAGAATAAACAATATAACGGCAGTATGCAATTCCGTGCTTCTCGGTAAATCATTAAACCTACGCCTAAGCGTGTGTACTTAATATGCCTACGGTAAAAGAAGTCAATACATGTACTTGTATTGTCATTTTCTCCATCATTGTTTTATAAAAACAAATACTTTGACCATATGCGAAGGCCCAAATGTCGTGTCAAGTGGGCGAAAGTTGTCACTTAATTGTAATTAAAATCTACAAAAACAAAACATACTAAGCAACATCTAACTTCATTAATGACTATGGATAGTTCCACAACTGTCAATCAGGATACATTATAACGGTACATGGTCAATTTTAATCCAATGGCTGATAGGTTTATGGTAAAATGACAATCTGACCTAGTTTGAACAATGGAAAGCATGGTTCCTGTTTGTGATAAGCGTTATCACATATACAATAGATTTCGCCATTTTTGGGCGGAGATTAAGAAATTGTGGAACTATCCATTCC
>Ga0224511_10003704_pt1 | contig 11188 bp, 6 predicted proteins | sample SF_May12_sed_USG_2_FD_169988 | JGI IMG/M metagenome (GOLD analysis project Ga0224511, IMG submission 169988) | Sediment microbial communities from San Francisco Bay, California, United States - SF_May12_sed_USGS_8_1 | ecosystem: Environmental > Aquatic > Marine > Sediment | place: USA...
CTACTACTACTACTACTACTACTACTACTACTACTACTACTACTACTACTACTACTACTACTACTACTACTACTACTACTACTACTACTACTACTACTACTACTACTACTACTACTTCCTGTAAAAAATGACGTTCCGTGTGTGGCATTTTACAAGAACGTGTTTAATAGGGTATGTAGCAGGGTCAGTTTATGGACTGTATAATGGTTTTGACACTTTAATAAAACCGAGGCTGCTTTGTTTCCTGAGGGCTTCCCTATCTTCAGTTTAATTTAACTTACTACAGCTGGTGTTAAGTGCCTGTGTGGCGGCTGTAAAAAGTCGCCCCGTACTTCATCATTGTGTAGTCATATTTTTCTGGCCCTCAGGGACCATTGACTGTTTGTTTACATTTGTAAATGGAGTTCCGCTCATGCGCTAGGGGGCGTCAGTGGTGTTGCATCTTTCATTTCCACTGATAAACAGCTTCAATAAAACCGAGGCTGCCGTTTTCTTATCCAGGCCTTGTTTCCTGAGGGCTTCCCTTTCTTCAGTTTAATTTAATTTAGATAGATAGATTTATTTTGCATTCAATGTACAGGCAATATAATACATTATATATATCACAGTCAACATTTTCACAACATATTATAAATAATAATAACAATTATCACAAGTGTATTAATTAAATAAAAATGATCAAATATTTAAAATATCACAACATACAAATTTAAAAATGGATCTTTGACTACAACAATGCCAGATACATGTACATTAAATACAAGGATAGCACAAGAAAGAATTTATTAAAACCCTTATTTCCATTTTGGTCCTTTTTGAATAACAAACATGTTTTGACATAGTAAGACTAGTTTAATAATTTTCAATAAAAATATAGAAAAAAAAACATTTGAGGCTATACATATCACAGATTTATAATCTTTCTAGCAGATGCTTTTTTGCATTTGATTTATAAGCAGACACATTTTTACAGTTTCTTACAAACTGAGGCAACGAGTTTCAAAGGTAACATCCTTGGTATGCAAATGCCTTTTGTCCAAAGCCTTTCACTTCAGGAAGAGAGTACCGTTTGGTGTCACTGAATTGTTTACCTGATCGATTAACAGAAACCCAAAATCTTGTTGTATATGCATGTGCATTACTGGCAAGGGAGAACTGTTCACTCATGTACTTTGGTGCCAAGTTATTATGCATTTTAAAAACATGACAGAGGGTAACTTGATTCACCCTATCAGACACTGGTAACAAGTTAAGTTTAATAAAATCTTCATATCCTATATGCGATCTGGGCTCGAGGTTCAAAACAAACCTGATGAGCTTATTTTGGGTAACCTGTAGCTTAGATTTGAGATCTTGAGTTAACCCATAGAACCAAACTGGTGAGGCATAGTCAAAATGACATTGTATTAGAGACATAGCCAAAAGTTTTTTTAGTATGAAATGTAAGAAATTGTTTAATCCTGTATAAAATCTTCAGTCTGTAATTGGCTTTCTTGATGACTGACCTTGCCATTGATTCAAAGGTTAAACATTGGCCAATCGTTGCACCCGGGTATTTTACACAACTTTTTGATTCAAGTGTGTGACCATTGCTAGTAACATTTAAAGATGGCTGTGCTTTCAACTTTTGCCTTGAACCAAATAGTATGGATACAGTTTTTCCTATGTGTAATTTGATATAGTTTTACTGAAAATGTCGTGTATCACTTTGTTTAAAAACAAATAACAAAAGGCTGATCGCTGTTTTAGAAGAAAGTACTTTAGAAGAAAACACACGACTGCCGACCCAGGGATTGTAAGTTCGATCCCCCCTTACTCCAACTAAAATTTAAAAAATGAGATATGTACTAGTTCTTCCCAGGAAAAACGCTCCCGTGTATCAGTGCTTTACACTGGGCACGTTAAAGAACCTGATGTGTCATGTGTGGTGGGCGCTCCAGTATATTGCACTATGGGCCACTAATAGAAACTAACTATCTGTATGGCCCGACGCCGAATGGGCAAAGTCCAAGTGCGTCGCTATACAAAAGCAATACCCCCGCAAAGGTTGGATTGACAAGTAATTACTAAAGTATGAACCGACAAATCAAGTACGTCAAGACGCCATTTTGGACGGGCTGATGATAAGTTAATTGATGATACCATAGTACAAAAGGAGACGCAGACCGTATTGATTATATTTAAAATGAACTTATTGTTCCTTATCAACAAAGTGTAGTTAAATATTTATAAATAAATACAGAAAAACAAGTGTTACTGTTTGTTTCAAATATCAATCCCACATTGAAACAGCTATCGTGCTAGATGATGCTTGTGTATATTGGCATAGGCTTGAATGACCATTTTGGAGGGCTGTTGATAAGTTAATTAATGAAACCATCTTATAAAAAGATAAGCACACTGTAATGGTTATATGAATAAAGAAATGAACGTCTTTTTATCAACAATTTATAGTCAGAAATTTATAAATAAAAACAGAAAATAACAAGTGTGTCTGTTTGTTTCAAATATTGACTCACATCAAAACATTTGTTATAAATGGCAGTAGTAGAAATATAACATAGTTAATAAGAGGCAGTAGTATAAATATAAAATTTGTAAATTTTACTGAGGCTTTCCACGTTCTTCCAATATTGTTTTTTACATGAAAGAAAAAAAGTCTCACAATATTTACATTACTGCGTTTAAATAATTACTTAAAATATATGCACTAGTTGACCACTTAGATAAAAAGGATGGCGTCATTAATTCACATTAATTTCCTGTATTTCGTTCTGACATCGATCTTTGTTACAAAGACGGGAAAAGAGTAATATTAATTACTAGTAATTTTTTTATGTGTACTAATCGGTTTTGTAGGGATAAAGTATAACCGGAAACAAAACAGATATATGTTTTGTCTGTAAAATGTATTGTTAAAGTAAGATACATTTGTAACACAATATTTTCAAAGAACAACATCAAAAACATAAAGTAGTGGATTATAATGAATAGTCAATAGCTCATATTATTCTTTTTATATAGTTTTAAAGAAGGCTGGTTTGTTAGCCTTTAAATTTCTTTTATTTGAATTATTGAAACAAAAAGTACTGTATAATGTCACTTCTAGTTTCAATTTGTTTCTTACACCATACCATCTTAGAAATATGAAACAAACCATATAGGTATAGGTTAACAGACTTCGTATTGTTTGTTGTTTTGATGTATACAATTTCTAGCTGAACACACAGGCTGCCAAACGATAAGAAGGGATGGTGTTAGTATAATCATCAACACCGTAGTGAATAACATGTATAAGCATTTGGAACTCTTTTCAAACATTAGTGTTTTAACATAAACCGTAAGATGACAATATATTTAGTAATTTTATAACACAACTATATAATTAAAAAATATATGAAGAATATACTAGTTCATATCAAAAAACTATTCCGCTCTTTAACCAATAACTAATATTGAGTAATGATCAGGGTGGTTAACGTCTTTATTGAATTGTTTAAGTTACATCATAAGTGCTATTCCTTAAACACTTATCAAATAAGTATGAGACTGTCTGACAAATATTGCAAAAAATTGACCAGCTTTTTAGACTGTTGTCAGTCATTACACATTATTATTGGACTTTAAGTATGAATGCAATAAGAAGCGCATAGTAAGATTACTAAGCACACTAATTTACTAGCTGCCACGCTTAGCATACTAGATAGGTATGTTTAGGGTTACCACTCAACAATGTGGATATGTTTGTTTTTTAGTAATTTATTGATCATTTTCATTCGTATATTTAACTCTCATGATATAACGCCGTTTAAGCTTAAAAAATTGATAACACATATTTTATGGAAAACACATACAGGGTCGCTGTCATTTCCCTGAAGCACTCAAGCACACTTGTTATCGGTTTGGCCTAAGGTGATGGACCTTCATCAAATGTGCGATGCCTAAGGTTAAACATATCTAAAAGATAACTTAACGATAATGTACGCCATTAATGTTAATCAATTACACATATTTAAGTAACAACAAAAAGTTTGCTTTGATGACAGAGGATTTAAAGTGCACTATATTATGCCCACACAGTCTTTGTGGTTCAACACTCGATATAATGGGATGTTCTTATTTGGAGACACATTCTTCATTTATCGGAGTTTGCTTACAGAAGCTAACGATATTATTATCCTAAAGCATACTAAATCAGTTTCAGTGTGACAACTGTGATTTAAGACGTGTTTGTTCAATGTCAAACATATCCGTTTAAGTGTAATGTATCGCCTTATTATCATTAAAGCACTTGTGTGAATGCATGAGATACAATCTAGCATAGGAGGAAGAATGTAAACACAGCCACATGCATTCTTTTAAGTGATCTTAAATACGATGTCAACTATGTTACTTTAATAAACAAATGATAAAACAAATGCAAGCTTCAATTGCTTCGTCTTCTTCTGCAGATAATTGAGGGGAACGTTTAAGACTTAACTTTTTATAGCCTGCTAGTATGCTTAAAATGCAAATTAATGTACTCTTTAGTATAGGTTTAACATTACGTCCTGTTAATTATAATAAGTGTTTATTCGTTTCTTTTATGGGTAGGGCAAATATAATATGACAAAAATATATGTTTGCTTTAATTTTATAGCGTATAATTTTAAATCTACGATTTCAAGTGCACTCAAAAATGTCCATCTTACTTAAACAACGAAATTTCGTGCCCGTGAAATTAAATGATTTTACAGTAGTTAGTGTGTTTATCTTTTACAATTTACCACTGGGTACAATCAAAGCGTCACGGGTTGTGGTTCTTAACGAAAACATGTAGTTGTTACTCAACGAAAACTCATGTAAACAGCATAACTTAATCCTCAAATTGAATTTGTCTTCGTTGAGCACCACATACATATTAATGTATATATTTCTCAACGAAGTAAAAATTTAATTTAAGGATTAGGATCACACTATTTATATGAGTCTTCGTTCAGTAACAAGTACATGTTTTCGTTGAGAACCACAACCCGTGAGGCTTTGATTGTACCCAGTAATTACGTGCTTTGAGCCATACCATGACGGCGATGAAGTAATTAATCTGACTATCAAGTTTAAAATTCAACAACCTTTTACCTTGGTCTGATTTGCACTTATTAAAATCGTATCCATTATATGTGAACCATTTATTCATTATCATCAATGAAGTACATGGACGTCAATCTACCTATTATTTGATTATTGTTCAGTTTGATCCTTAAGCCATAACAACCGTGACCTTGGACACACTCGAACTATAGAGGGTTCATCTGCTAATCAATGAGATGGTGGTATTTTATTGTATCTTTTTTTGCAAAAAAAATTATCTACGTATGCATGTAATATTATTTGTTGAAAATTTTTGAAGTACCGCATACAAAGTTTTGCTTAACAAACTGAAATGGACAATAAAATTAGCAAGATCAACATAGTATTTTAGTTAGTTAAACGGTGATTTCCTGAGTTTTTATTGCAATCTGATCATTAAATCAATGCAGAAAAAAAGGTTTTCAACTTATTTAATATCGCGATATGATTATATAGAAAGTTTTAATAAACGTATATGCATTATGGCTACTTTCCATTAATGCATTTGACAATAAAACGTGTCCTTTTTGTCCATTTACACTGTACATTGACCAGTTAGACACTAACAAGCTGTAAGCCCCTACGTAGAATGTGATATCCGACAGGGTCATTGAATAAACGCATACTCACCCCGACCTTGACCATTGTTTATGATATTAAGCTATTTGTGCATGCTCACCGATGAGCCAAAGTTTCAGAACGATATTTGTTGTCACATTTTAAGACAAAGATCTTCAGACTATAACAATGACACGCACTATTAGTATACATGTATTAGGTTAAGGTATTTACGTTATAAGGCATTTTAATTAAGGTATGACCATCCTAATGGACTATGAAGAATACACATTTGTATTTTTTATCAAAAAATAAACAAGTTTTTTCATTAAAATGTGATATATATTATGCTTTTACTTTTAAACCGTCGAAAAATCTTTTTAAAATGCAAGTTGCCTATATTTGCTTAAATTAAATTAAAGGGAAGTAATTTTACATCTTATTACCTCCCTTGAATATGAATAAAATGAAATTTTTCAATCTTGTTTATAAAATCACAAATCCCAAAACTGAGAAAAGTTGTGCGGTGGATCGTCTTAAAATGCCATATATTTAAATAAAAAAGATTTAAAAAATCTCTTCCTAGCTGCAAATATGTGAATCCATTAGGATGGTCATACGTTAAGGTTATGAGCCATTCATCTTGATAGATTTAAAACTTTGCGACACCTGTCTGATATCATTGAAAAAGCACCACATATGGCGTCATATTAAATGTTTAGAGATAGCCATTGGTTAGTATTTAATCTCAATAAGACATTTTGGCTTATATGATGAGTGCTTTTTAACTTAGTTTATAAATGGCCTTACCGACTCGGTTATATAAATAACACATTTGTGTTAAATGAACTTGTGATAAATATTTTAAGGTATAACGCAAACGGTTCAAATACGCACAGAGAACATGTTTGGTTGTACATTTCTTATAGTTTGTAGTCTTGAGTTAACCTGGTAAATTAGCAATACTCTATTGTGTTGATTGTTAATGTTTAATGTATCACTATACACTTGTATATTGATAACTTTGATTACTTTGATAAATATCAACGCATATAAAGCGATAACAACTTTTGCTATTGCATTATGTATTCGCTGTGTTTAATCTTTGTCAAAGTAAATACACTATGCACGTGTCAACACATGTTCATAATCATAACGAGGCATTAATTACACTATTGACAATCCATTAGTAAAAGCAAGATAGCATATTTAAGTATAAAATGATTTTAGAACAGAGTGTAGTATCAAGGGGCTTAGTTGTCTTATCGGGAACTGCTAAAATTGAATGAGAAGCCTAACATTCACTACTGGCTGTATAGTCATGTTTGACCTAATAAAGATAGACAATTAAATGTGGTAACTATCCGAGTATACATTGTTCTGGTTTACACTTTTATCGGAGTAGAAAGTCGCCACACAAACATTGCAGAACTGTTCAATGCCGGTTTCTCGTACACCTCTGAAAATCACTTACTAGTACGAATCTTATTTACTGCCACAATTGGAATATGGATGTTAGTTGCAATTAGTTGTCGTCTTGAAATGTCTATATAAATAAACTAAAAACAATGACATAATTTAAAAACCTTTGAATATTACTAGTTTCCTTTATTTATTTTTGTCTCTATGACGTTTATAAATATCGATGCATATAAAGCGACAACAACGCAAGATAAAATAGTTCAACTCCATCAAAATAGTAACACTATACACGTGGCAACACAGGTGCAGAATCATAACGTAGTGTTAATTACATTATTGCCAATCCATAAGCGAGATGTACCCAATTATATTCAACGTCGAACAATCGGATCAATCAAGATACCATACATTAACATGTATACTTACAAATTGATTGAACATTTTAGATTTATCATCTTTATGAAATAATAGCAAGTTTATCTTTTAACTATCTTTTAATAATGTTTTGTAAGACACATTCACTAGCTTACTTTTCTTTAAATATGTACACATATTCTGCAATATTGTACATAAGAAATGGCTAAATCGATTGCAAACAAACATAAACTGAAATTTCAGCATATAATTAACTAAAACACATACTTTTAAAACAATATTAAAAAGGAAACATGTATGTAAAACAAAGACAAATTCCACAAAGTGCAATATCATTACTTTGCTTTTTTGGGCATGTCTCATTTATTCTGTTATTATTTTAAGACAATAACAGATCATTTGACGTGACAAGCAACGGTGCTTATTATAACACGTTTGTAAGTCTCCGTATGTGCAAGTTGGCTGCATTGTTTCTAGGCATATCCGTTTGTAACGCTAAGTAAAACCCTAGCGCGAGGTCAATTCGGCCCTCCATCTCCAGGCAGTGGGCAAAGAGGTTAGTGGCGGTCTCCGCGTGGAACACCTGTTTCTGCTTGATGCCGTCAATGATGCTGAAATGAAGTGAACGGAGCGCATGTAGCTGTCTGTGTCTGAGGCCCAGACCGAAACGTGAGGTACTGTAGGTAGTGTAGGAACGGCCGGGAGTCAACTACGGCCCAGTTCATCCAGCCACGTTCATTAAGACGCCTGTGTTGAATGTCATCTCCTACTCCTCTGACCATCTCAAAGTGTAGAATTGGTGGAGCACAATAAACTTCCTGTCGAAGAAAACGCACACAGTAAGCGACTCTGTTCGTCATTAGAACGTCAGTGTCGCCTTCACTCAACAGTTCAGTGAATTCTTTACGTGGGTTTGTAACCAATGGATCCATCCTATGACATCCACATATTGCTTGTACCGTGTTGTCGTATCTGCTTTCAACATCCTCCAGCATATTAGCTGCCATCTGGAGGTCATCCTTGCAGTACAACATGGAGGCCAGTTTCAGTCGTGTTGACGCGACATCAGTGTCTTTGGCGGCGCTGTACCATGACCAGAGTCTATTTCCTATCTGCATGCCGAAGGCAAATAGATGCTGCAGTTGACGCAAGGTGCTGCTGGAGGTACCTGCTGATGTAGTCTCTGTTCACGCCGTCTATCCTACACAGAGTGTGCTCACTTCCGTGTCTGTGTAGCTGGTGAAATGGCATTGCGTTGATCAGAGCATGGATTCTTACTCATTTTAAATGAGACATTAAACCCTGGCTATTGGCGAAACAAATTATTGTCCTAGCATGGTTGTATTCTTAAACATGTCGTTAAAATATAACCATGCTCACAACATTCATCACTGTCCATTCTTTCAAATTTCGAAAATTGGACTTGGAGTTTGCTATTCAATATTGAAAGGTAAGTTTTTGTTTATTTTTTTAACATTTTTGGGGAGAAAATTGGAATAGCGTAAATAGTTTGGTTACACACAACTATGCTTTATTGAGTATTTAAGAATGTTTTGGGTTTCTTCTTCGTTTATACTTAGAAAAACATTGATCGTGTTTGAATGCTGAACTGTATTTAGCATATAAGACATGTTTACAATATGACATAAAACTGTTACGAACTATTAAATAAGAACTATAATCTTTGGCGTAGTATGATTATTTTGCTTTGCGTAAATCGGCGGTTCTTAATTGACATTTTGAAAATATTCAAACAAAGAAGTCTACATATATTTCAGATAAATAGTGATTGAATGAGGTGTAAATATAAGTAATAAATTTCGTGTTTGATAAGTTCACCGTGTGATGAACGTCATTAGGACTAGTTAAAGCACGCGCGGAGTCCTTCGGACTCCACACACTTTAACCAGCCCTAATGACGTTCATCACTCGGTGAACTTATCAAACACGAAATGTATTCCTTAATTGAAAGTGTATCATCAAACTGTCATTATTTTATAGCAAACGATGTTTCAAAGTGTGTTTTTTGTATGGTCAAACATCTCTGATTTAAAACAATTCATTTTGTATGCAGCTAAAGATATTAAAAGAACTCATTCAGCCCTTCATTTTGGCTTCAGGTATTGATTATAGAAACATATCACCGGTTTCATACTTTTTAAGGTATGCATGTTTTACAGAACTTTAAAACAACAAGTTTGACGTTACCTAATGCAACGTTAAAACAATATGTGATTTCCGTCGTTGTGTTTGTAAAGTTATTAGTGGCGTCATTGACGTCTGACTGACGTCGCTTTCTAGCTGAACACGTGGGCTGCCGTAAGGTAAAAAAGAAGATATTTTAGGAGAAGTTGACAAAAATCGTCAATTTTTGTAATTTAAGTGTATTTAAAACGACTACAGTTGTTCAAGAGTTTATTGTCAATTTATCAAATTGCATGCAAACATTACAAGAGAAAACAACACAATTGAATATGTCAAGTTTAAATCATTTTGAGAGTTTAATCAAAACAACTATCTTGAAGAACTATAATGTATTTGAATTAAAAAAAAAATAGGGGAGTTAACCTTTCACAAATTGTGTAAACACTTTTACTTCTTTGTACTTTGTAACGGGCGGTCAATGTTTGTTTACTCCAAATACGCGATTACATAATTATGTAAGTGTCAATTTGTTTTGAACAAAAGTCATCCAAAGTGAACAATTTGTAAACTGATCTTCTGCAACCGACATTCATAATAATACATGCATTGGCATTTACTATATCTTTTACAAGTTTCGCCATTAAGTTTATTAACACGATTTTGAAATATAAGAGTTAGAACATAAATAAAAGTGACAGACATACTGAAGTGTGCTGTGTATTATACTCAAATTATAAGGTTCTTCTCTCTAAACTGAGATTACTTTCAAAAGAAAACCGTGGCGCATATTGACAAGAGTCATTATTTATCAATACGCACCAGTAACTGTTAAATGTGATTAGTAAGGGCAAACTCAATGTTCTAATCGTTTGTCAAATTGTATCTATGAGTTAAATACTTTTTTAAAATATGTCTTATCACATCATACAAACACATTAAATAATATTTCATTGGTAGAGACAGGTGTGGTGATAATATTATAATGAAATGCATTTAACTTCATATGTATTGCTCTCTGCGTTGGCACTATGTTTTTAAATTTCAAATGATGAAAGTGTACATATGTTGGTTGTCTGAAGACATTTTAGATCTAGTACAAAAGCCTTCTGGTCACGATATTATTTACAATAATGTTATCAAACGTGCATTGTACGTCTATGTGATATTATAAGATACATTGTACAGGGTGTTTTGCTGCCCAATACGGGAAAATACGGGGCAGTCAGCAGATTAATATAGGGCGAGACGCTTGCGTCGAGCCCCATATTAATCTGCTGACTGCCCCGTATTTTCCCGTATTGGGCAGCAAAACACCATGTATCGTATATATCACATCGACAACTTTTTGGCTTGCCGTTCACGGCAAGCCAGTATTGTTTTGGAAAGGTATTTCCGGTTTGAAATGTCCCTGCTTTCTGTTTTATGCATGCTAATTGCCCGAACGGAGATAGAAACCAGTCGAGTTTCGGGCGAGTTCGAAATCATTACGTAAACTACCGAACAACATCAAAAGTGATGTGTATTGCAAATCGGCGAACTCCGTATTTTACAGAGTGTCGTAGTCTAAGTTTAAATACCA
>Ga0224511_10003705_pt1 | contig 11187 bp, 5 predicted proteins | sample SF_May12_sed_USG_2_FD_169988 | JGI IMG/M metagenome (GOLD analysis project Ga0224511, IMG submission 169988) | Sediment microbial communities from San Francisco Bay, California, United States - SF_May12_sed_USGS_8_1 | ecosystem: Environmental > Aquatic > Marine > Sediment | place: USA...
GATATAATGCGTATTTAGTTTGATCCAGCTATTTTGAAACGCAGCTTTACTGGCTTTTATGAATCCAAGTACAATGTATATGTGGAAATTATAAATTTACATTTACCTTATCTTACATGCTGTTCTTTCAATATAATTTATGTTCAAAGAAAAATGTTAACGACAACTCAGACAGGGTCAAGTTTAAGTATACATAATAAAAGCACCACACTACTTGGAGTGGTTCCAATCTTCGTGAAGGGCACTATAATGTGTAAATCATCTTAACTTCGATGACATTGGATGCAAAGCATTGACATCTTCGTAATTGCTTGTCTGAATACGACGATATTTTGACAAGAAATTACATCTAGGCATTGAAGACTACCTACCATAAAAGTGATCAATATATTAATATAAATATAATGATCTTAAGCATCAGTTCCAGATGGCTTTAGTTTATTTCTATGGAGTGCACATGACGACAATGCCATTTCCCTTCAAATTCATTGATTGAAACACAATATAGCGCTGGTAAATTGTGCTTGCATATAACACAAAAGACCTACAAAAAATCCCTTAGAAAATGGAAACCTATATCGTCACAATTTGATCCGCCTTACTTGGATGTCATTGGGTACGAGATTGCTGGCACCGAAATGCGAAGCTCAAATATAAAAAGTAACCATACAAGTGCATGTGAGTCAACCAGTGACGCAATACTGACGTCATGTGACAGGGACAACTTGTAATGACATGCCATCTGTTCAAATACACGTATATTCGTATTCATAGTGAGTGAAGATATTTCGTTAAATAATCGGAACAAACAGGATTTTGGACAACATTTTGGGGATATTTATAATCAGTTATTAAATCGATATGAGCAATATATATTATTTTATGATTTATATAATTTTTATTAATATTTTTATTATATTTATTTGTATAATGTACATGACGGTCAATTTTAATCGATTTTAGAGCTACGCTGAAAAAGGCCTGATGCCTTTTGGTGAAGTACACGAGCACTTTCTCCCTTTCTCTATTCGCAACTAATAATAAACTGATTGCGAGAGCGCAATCAATAAGGTTCCGAAATTGCTTTTTCTTATCATTTAATATAAGCCTGTGACTCCGCAAAGATGTAATTTCTCAAATTTGATTAACGAATGTAGAAAAGGTTGGTTTGAATAAACCCCGATAGTTAGAATTAAAACCAAAATAGGATAGGAAACCTCTTTAATATATTTATTTTGTGTCGTTTTAAGCAACTCAATTGCTTTTTACTAATTAAAACGTGTCTTTACATAAAGAAATGACGCAGCTGTTAGTCAATAAAACTGGTGTTTCTGATTATGTAAGGTCTATATATATTTACCATTCTGTAACACATTTAGCCACGATGTGCGATCTATATTAACGGTAGTTGCTTAAAACTATTATAACTCATAATGAGCACAGGGTCGTGATGTGTCTGTCGTCCGTCGTGTATTGTCAACACGTTGTATTTTGTTAACACTAAATTTATGACATACTGCCATTTAGACAAAAGGCTAATCTGTTAATATTAAAGCGCATATTTCAGTTCGGGGTAAAATACTAGAAAAAAAGCTTGTTTCATCGCAAGATTTTTGTCCCAATGTCTTTCAAAGTACTTTCCTCTTTTCTCAGATAAGTTTCAAATTTAGTCAAAATGTTTGTTGTGACAACGTCTGGCCAAGATCGAATCTAGGTTAATTCCGGTTAACAACCAGGTCACAAGGTAATTTTGTTTATATCTCACACTAGAGATCACAATGTTGACCCAATGTCTATTAAAATTTATTAGCATATTGACCTAGTCCATATGTTGACACTGTTTAAAATTAGGGCCAGTCAGGGTTAAACATTTTGTCGACAGGTCAAATCTTAGAACAAAATTGTTGTCACTCTTGAGACTACATTTGTGACTCAATGTGTCTTAAACTTGCTCAAATTATGAAATATTATTATTGGAATGTTTATTTGTTTGTTTGTTGTGTATTTGTTATTGGAAATAAGAAAATCAGTCACAGGTTTAATATTAAAGCACATTTGCAGTTTTTAATAGCTTTAGTAGCTAAACAATTGCACCCAGATGAACGTTTAAGGGCTATCATGTAGATCTTGGTATTTATAAAACGTTTTAGTGTCACGAATAATTTCAATGAATTAAAGAGTTAACCAAACCAGTATACAGTAAGTAATTGAAGCCATGCCATGTTCAAGCGAAAAAAGACTTTATGACAAGAACGTTGATGATACGGAACCACACAGTGAATGGACAATTTAATACGACACATAATGGACATTTTTGGGAAATATAGTATTTCGCTTACGGGTTTATGAAATAGTTCCAAAGTCTGTATCAGGAATATCATTAAGATTGTTCTATTTGGAAATCTCTAGACAAAACAAATCGAAGCATTGACCAATAAAATACATTATTGAACATAATGTAAACAAAACTAAATATAAGGGGTACTAAAACAAGGGAAAATATAACACTTTGCCAGAAAACTGAATGGAACCCATCTCATATTAAAGCGAGGTTTGAAAGAAAGAAGAATCTATATTTACCCTTATATGCTAAGCGCTAAGCAAGAAAGCATCTAGTGCAAAACAAATTTGAGTTTCGATATATACGAGAGCTGTGTAAACTTACACAAATCCAAAGTAGGAAACCAATCAATGTAACCGGTAATATTGTAAATTTGTACTGCTTAAAACCCCTAAAGAATGCAAAGATAAACAATTAATAAAATGTCCGCAAACCTTTCAGACCTTTATAGTGCTCGTCAAAGTTTGCGTTTTTAGCGCACATGTTTTGAAATTAAGCATTTTTTTTGCATGAAATGTGAGTAAAAAGCGCAAAACGCAGACCAAACATATGACTGCAGTATCATTTTTATAACGTTTTAAGTATGACTTGATCCGGGTTTAAACTTAGGACATTCCGCTCACGGGCGACCGCTCTACTACTGAGCCACCGGATTAGGTTTTTGACAACTCATTAATAGAGCGAATAAAGCAACGCACTCAGATATACCAATTAAAACTAGCTAATGTCAAAGCTTTTATGTGTCCTAAAAGATAGAATTTCACCAATATCGACCATTTTTAACCTGATCAATATAAGATGACATACATGTTCAAAATAACACACAGTGTGGCCCTTCACTTATTATCCTTAGCATTATCACAACAAAACAATCTACAAAGATAGATTCTTCGAGGACACTGGTATTTCCTAAAATCATTACATCTTTAGGATTATAAAAGAAAAAAGCTTTATGCCATTAACAAATTTAACACTAATAACGTAATTGAAAAGACATAAAACAATTTGTAGCTTTAAAAGAACTTTATTCCAATATGTTATCCGAGTTAGGTGTTAGTAAATATTAGTGGTGCTCCTAAGATGTAACAAAAGTATTAATATTGAATATAATATATAGCGACATGATTAAACAGCGTTATGTAGTACACATAAGGCGATACTTAATGCACTGATACTGCTACAGATGTAACGTCGTGTTTACTTTTTGTGTTATACATGTTACTGTTTTGTTACACTTGCATTTATTTTTCTCTTTTAATCGGTTTATGTTTTAATCCAAATTTGAGAGTGTGCAAAACACTTCATTAGAACAATTCGTGAAAACCAGCACCAGACAAATTGCTGTGATCTCAATCTTCGTGAAGGGCACTACAATGTGTAAATTGTCTACATTGTATCTACTTGTTTTGACATGAGGTCACTTGGAAAAATAATAGACAGCTAAACAATGTAGGTCTCTCACTGTATCCGCTGTATTAAGTGAAAATAAGATAATTAGCTTACACATTTGCTCCTAAATGTTTTAGATCTGTTAATAGTGCGCGCAGTATGACATTAACTGTAGTTTTAGTTTCAATATAACGCAGATAAAATTTGTTACAATACGTCATATATGAAAATGCTTTGATAAAGGTTAAACAAAATTGTACTGTTACAAAGTGTTCAACAAAATTGTACTTGTACAAAACACGCATTATGTACACATAATTATTGGCAAAATGAAAATCTGTATCGCCATAATGTCAGCTTTGCTAGCGGGTCAATTGGTACGCGATTGTCATGCACATAAGCTCAAACATTATAGATAGCTATACAAGTGCATGTGAAACCAACCAGAAGCGTAATACTGACGTCATGTAATAAGGACAAATACACTCGTCAAACAAAATATGTTATTAGTACTACAAGGTGAATAAGTGTAGAAAATTCTTTAGCAAATCAGAACAAACCACATATTATACATGTACACTTTTACTGTTCTATTCGCTTTTAGACATAATATGAAACGATGTTGATAATCATCTGGCCCAAAACTCGGTTAACACCATTAATTTTGATTTAGGTGTTATTCAAAACGGACATCGGACATCGGACAAAACATTAATGTAAACCTCGTTTGGCTGCGTTTCAAATTATTGGCGAAAAGAAGTTCCTCAGGGTGTTACAACATCGTATTAACACACGGACATTATGTCCCAGCAAGCAATATTTCACCGATATATGCGATGAATGATGTTTGAGGATGCCAAACGTAGTTTTTGTTATTTATTTGTGGCTTTCGTAGATAACCACACAACATCGCATATTATGTAGGTGTTAGGAATACACATAATAAAAGAGTTATTCTTGTACTCATTAACAATGTGTTTTGCTTTAATCTTTAACTGAAAATAACAAACAATAATTTCTCTCTTACTTGGTTTATGTGGACATTAGCACTCATAAATCATGAGAAGAGTCATAAGTTTTTTTGCTGAAGTAAATTCAATACCAAGTATTGACCAAATTTAGCATTTACATGTTTGTTGAAATATATTATAAAATATAAACTGAAGAGATGTTTCCATATAAATGTATTTTTAAATTAGGAAAAATACTAATAAAATTATTAAGTATTTAAACACATAATTTAGTAGTGATCATGTGTACCCTTTACGTTAAGAGCTCAAAATAAATCTTATTTGAACAACGCCGAGAATAATTATAAGAATCTTTTTGCTGGTATAAAGTACAACCGAACTTTCTTAGAGGCGCACTCTCGCTGATTTCTATCGCGTAAACAATATACTTCCGAAATTGCTTTTTGTATCATTTAATAAAATCCTTTTGGAGAAAAGTACGAGCAACTGTGATTCCCAGAAATTGTATCATGAGAAAGTTTGGTTGGAATTGCAAATTTCATTTAGCCAAATGGTTGGTAACTCGACATTTCTTGAAGAAATCATTTTAATGTTTTGTGCACTTCTGATTGTTTGTTTTTGTACGGGCCAATTTGTCATGGTGCCCTTATACATGAACCTATTTGCCAGTTTGCAAAACTTTCCTATGCACATCTTTTGAATTTATGTTGAAATGATTTAAATGCCACATCTTGAACACACATGACTGCAATACATCATTGGTCTTTGCTTTTTAAAATCAAAGCGCTCATAGCGCTGCTGCCAGAACGGAGTTTGGTAGCTGGTACACGTTTTTTGTTTTGTTTAATACAGAACTTCATGCCACTAAACCAAATCACCTTACGAATCTTGACAGCATATATCTATTAAACTCCGAAAATATGCCGAATTGGCATCTTTGTAATTGCTTGTCGACTTGTACAAATAACCGCTAGACATTGTAGGCATAAAATTGCACACAATACAGCATTTCCCGCAGCTTTACTTGTGATCACATATCTTACCTAGTTAACCATGTAACGCTGCTGACATGTTATTGTTAAGTTACGTAGGATGGACAAATGCAAACTATTTATTTGTGTTTTTGTTTAAGATAAACCGTGTTCTCACTAAACACCATTTAAGTACACATATTGTTTTGAAACAGGTCAGTATTACTAGGGCGTCATTTGGTACGAGAATGCGGACACCTTATGCTAATCTCAAACAGTATAAGTGCATATGAAAGCAACCAGTGGCGTTATGCTGACGTCGTGGTCACCTAACAGGGACAACAATTTATGACTGACATGATCGAGTATACTCGTAGAACATGATTGATATAACAAGGTAAAAGAGTGCAGATATTAGTTAAATACACGGAACAAAAACATATTTTGCACTTCTTCTGACAGTCAAAGAAGTTGTTTGCTATCAGAGAGCTCATAATCACTGCTATGCGACATTTGTAACACGTTAACATGCGCCCACAAGAAATATTTCACCGATAAGTGTCGGTGCTTGTTAACGCCAAACGTTGTATCCGCTATTTATTAGTTTTATTTCTTAGATTACCGATAAAGTAAGGCAACAATCGTTGAAATATGATAATTGTTTTTTTCCATACTGTATTCTACTCTGACATTTACCATGTTTTAACACACTGAAGAAACTTTGTTTGGCATAGTCAACTGCCTATAAGAGAAGTAAAGATTCCCCTTCCCTCATTTGTGTTATAACTCTCGTAATCTACATCCATTATCCTTAATTAAGTTTATTTTTCCATTTCAAAACAAAACAGTGAACAAATTCTTCTATAAAACCAAACGTCAATCCATTGTTATTACTAATGCAAAAGTTCTAGCAAACATTCATAAAACGGAATGAAGTATAATATCATTGTTGTAAGATAACAGCGGCAGCGACCACATTTAAGTACTCATTAGTTCAAGGTCAAACAAAAATATACACAGTAAACGTATTACTTATCGCTTACATGTCTAACCAGCCTCAAATTTATCTCTGTTCCTTACAACGAGAAATACGGACGTACATATTATTTACCCAGACGCCCGGTTGTACTCTATCAATCTATTAGTATCCCAGTGTTATTCTGAGAATTAATAATCCATTGTTGCTAAATCCGGCATAACTGCTGGACCACCTCCAACGAACGGCATATGTCTTCATTGTCTGTATAGACATTTTAGTAAACACATTCATTATCATTTACTGTCTGATTTTGTCTTATCATTCTTACTGTTCAAAAATGTTCTCAGTAAATTATTTATAGCACAGCGACTGACCAAGGATAGTTGATTTGATGACAGAATGCGTATTAATACGATCCATTTATTTGCGCAAAGGAGGGGTCTCAAATTTTGGGTAGTCATTCATGTCTTTGTTTGTTATTTATATTTTGCACATATCTAAATTCATGAAAGATTATTCAAATATAAACGAGTGGTCAGATATCTCTCAAATTAGGTAGAACCTTTTCCCTCGATTTTTGGTGAGCATTTGATATCGAAAATATCTCAACAATAAAGTAACCTATGCTTTCGATTATTATTGTAAAATGCTTCCTTTATGTTGGTTGATGTGTGGCACATAACAAAAAATCAGTATCTTTATCAATTTGTTGACCACATACAAAGTATACAAGGATTCAAAATTGGGGTGAATGTACCCCACCCACTATTATCATCAATAAAAATTTGTTTTAAAGCAAATATTTAAGCATTTTTGACTTCCCCAACATGAATTTAAATATGTAGTTTTTTTTAAAAGAATAAACAAAGGAATGAATGCATACGCAAAATTTGGGAACCCCTTCTATACTGGCTTGTATGATTTAATGTACACTTAATATGTGAAAATGCTATATGTACATTGACCTTTTCCTTATCGTACCAGAGAAGTATATGTGTAATGTGAATAATGCAGTTTTTCAATATAATGTTCAAAGAAAAAAAATTAGCACACAACGCAGACAGGTTCAAGTTGAAGTATACATAATTAAAGAACAACACTACTTGCAGTGATCCCAATATTTGTGAATGGCACTAGAATGTGGTAATCATCTAAACTCCGATCACACTTGATGCAAAGCATTGTCATCTTCGTAATTGCTTGTCTGAATACGACGTTACTTAGACAAGAAATGACATCTAGATATTAAAGTCTATTCAATATAAAAGTGTTCACATTATTAATAGAAACTATAATTACCTTATGAATACGTTCCAAATTGCTTTAGATTATTTCTATGGAGTGCACATTACGACATAAATGCCATTTTCCTCCAAATACGTTGATTAATACACAATGCATATAGCGCTGGTAAATTGCTACAGAAAGTATTTTTCTGAGATTAGACAAAATTGTGCATGCATATAACACAAAAGACCTACACATATTCCCTTAGAAAATGGAGATCTATATCGCCAGAATATGATTCGCTTTGCTTGGAATACATAACTAGATTGCTAGCACCGAAGTGCGAAGCTCAAACATAAAATGTTACCAAACAAGTGCATCTGAAATCAACCAGTGACGCCATACGGACGTCATGGGACAGAGACAACTGGTAGTGACATGTCATCTGTTTAAATATACTTGAAGAACATGACCGATATCATAGTGAATGAAAAAGTTTGTTAAATTAGCGGAACAAACAGGATTTTGACAATACTTTTGGGAAAGTTATAATTAGTTATTGAATCTTTTGCTGTCATACATGAGCTGGTATCACTTCTATGTTTTTTACTTTCATAACCCGTTTGATATGAATATTTCTATGAATTTCATGTGTGCAATGTAAATAGGTCAAATTTGATCAATTTTGCAGCTACGCTAAAAAAGGTATGGGCCCTTTGGGTGTGTAATGTACATAAACAAATTGCAGAACTGTTCAAAGAAGAAATGTTGCAAACAATGTAGACATGTCACGTTTTAGGGCACCATGACAAAAAGGCCCGTTCAAAAGCAGACATTTAGAACAGCACAGAAACACACAGAACAACAAGACGTAACAGACATTCAGAATATAAAACTATTTATTTGTGTGTTTACATTTCTTTCATTTTATTTATATTATTTTTTCCTATTTTTATTTATATAGTTAAAATTTTATCACTTTTGCAGTTACGCTTTAAAAGGTCTTGTACCTTTTGGTGAAGTACACGCGCACTTTATCACAATCTATTGGCAACAAATAATTAACTGTTTGCGAGAACGCAATCTATATGTTTCTGAAATTGCTTTTTGTTATCATTAAATATAAGCCTTTCACCCAGCGAAGATGTAATTTCCACAATTTGATTAATGTATATGGAAATTGTTGTATGGGTAAACAGCTACCATACAACCCCAAAATGAGAATTGAAATAAAAATGGGATAGGAAACCTCGTTAATACATTCACTGTGTGTCGTGTTATGCAACACAATTGCTTTGTTCGTACTTATTAAAATGGGGTTTTACATAAAGAAACGATGCAAATATCAGTCAATAAATATTGAAAATTGGTGTTTCTGATTATGTAATATAAATTGAAGAGATGTTCAAATAAAGAATGTTGTAAACAATTTAGATATGTCAAGTTTAAGGGCACCATGACAAAATAGCCCGTACAAAAACTAACACACAGAACGACACAAATACACGTACAACATCATGACGCAATGGATATTTAGAAAAACTATATTTTTGTGTTTTTCGGATTTTTCTTTTTTTCTTTTCTTTTTTGTTTGTAATTTATTAAATGAATTCTCCAAGAAATGTTGAATTACCGCATTGGTACGGTCAATGACTTTCATTGGGAGTTAAAACCAGTTTTAAGCTATAGCAAAGGCTTAATTTAGGTATGCAATAGCAATTTAGGCCATAGAATGCGAAATATAAATACGGTGGTTGTATTAAACTATTATAACCAAACTAAGTACAAAGTAGGGATGTGTCCGTCGTCGTCCGTCGTGCTTTGTCTGTCGTCAACTTTTGTCTTGTTAACACTGTATTTGTGACATAATGTCATTTAAACTGAATACTTCTGTTAATATCAAGGCGCATATCTCGGTCAGTTAGGGGTAAACGACTGAACAATCACGACATCATATTTATGACCCAATGTATTTCTTTGGACTTTTCTCAGGTTAATTTCAAATATAGCCAAAATGATATCTGTGACAGCGTCTGGCCAAGATCGAATCTAAGTTAATTCCGGTTAAAAACCAGGTCACACGATCATGTGTTTAAAGAACACACTAAAGATCATACTGTTGACCCAATGTCTGTTAATCTTTGCCAGCATATTGTACAAGTCCATGACTATGTAGACAGTGCTTAAATTTAGGTCAGTCGGGGTTAAAATTATTTTGACAGGTCAAATCTTAGAACATAATTGTTGTCACACTTGGGACTACACTTGTGACCCAATGTCTTCTACATTTCGTCAGAATATTAAACTTGTCAATATATAAGCCAATTCCGGTTTCCCAAAAACTACGTCAAACTTGCTTAAAATATAAAATAATATGCATGTATATCTGTTTGCTCATTGTGTTTTTTGTCATTCGGAAAAAGGAAATCAGTCACAAATTTTATCTTAAAGTCCATTTGAAGGTTTTAAAAGGTAACCTTTTACACCTTAACGAGCGTTTAAAGGCTATCATGTTTATCTTGGTATTAATACAAAACCCCTACAGTGCCATGCTTAATTGCAATGAATTGAAGAGATAACCAAACAAGTATACGTAATTCATGTAAGTCATGACATGTTCGAGCGAATAAAGACTAATATTACACAAACGATGATTGTACTGATCCAGATACTGAACGAACTCGAAGACAATTTCGTTGACACATGATGGACATTTTGGGAAAATTTAGTACTTCCCTTAGGCATGTATGCAATAGTTTCAATGTCTGTATTAGGAACATCATTAATATTGTTCTACTTTGGAAATCCCTAGACAAAACAAACAGTGATTAATGCCGACAATACAGTACACATTTAACCCAAAAGCCAAAATAAGAAACATAAAATGGCAAGCCAATGACAAATAAAATACATGATTAGAAACATCATGTAAACAAAACTAAATATAAGGAATACTAACATCCCGGCAAAGCAAGGGAGAACAAAACAGTTTTCTAGAAAACTTGTAAGCAAAAGGAGAAAATCCTAATTTATAATAAACACTCTTAAGCGCTTATTTCAGATGGAATCCATCTCATATTCGAATGAGGTTTGAGAGGAAGAAGACAGATTTATCCTTTTATGCTAAGCGCTAGACAAGAAAACAACTAGTATTATTTTTCTAACGTCTCTAGTATATCCTGGTTTAAACTCAGGACCTCCCGCTAATAGGGCCTGTAAGTCGCGTCATGTGACTGACGAGACTTGACGAGATCTTGCACTTCCGGGTACAAGCTAGATAAATAATATGGCTCTTTCAATTGTCAACTG
>Ga0224511_10003706_pt1 | contig 11187 bp, 3 predicted proteins | sample SF_May12_sed_USG_2_FD_169988 | JGI IMG/M metagenome (GOLD analysis project Ga0224511, IMG submission 169988) | Sediment microbial communities from San Francisco Bay, California, United States - SF_May12_sed_USGS_8_1 | ecosystem: Environmental > Aquatic > Marine > Sediment | place: USA...
CAGCGGCCCTGACGTGTTAACAATCACTCAAAATAGTATGTTCTTGGTTTAGTATATATCTCCTTACCCTCTCTTGAGATATTTGACCATATTAAATTGTATTTGGATCAAAAACTCATGTGTTAGCAAATATATCGGCAAAAGTTAATATTTATGCTCGCAGAAGACAACCTGTTTTTATTTCTACATGTCTAACTAATAATCTTTTTGCATTTGATTACATGTTTCAGTCAGATACAACGAACACTTATTTCTTTAATATAAAACAGTTCTATTCAAACACGGTATCAAAGGCATGCAAGAAGAAACTATGAGACTGCCATTGACTTTGTTCTTTTTATGATTCACTTTTGTGTTGAAACTGTCATTCGCTTGCGAGAAGACAGAGGCTTGAAACGGTGAACCCAGGAACGCCGATCAGGTGGACTGCTCGTTATGATGTGACCTAATCGGTTAGAAATGCGACAACAGACTGCTGGTGTAACTGCTTAGCAACATACGCATACGTTTTAATACATGTTATACTCCATTTCACAATTTAAGTAACAACTTAAGCATCTGCTTAATTGACGAAGAAAACATTTTTATATGTGAACCTTCCATAATACATAAATGGCAATATGGAACTCAATATACTTTAATTTGAAAAGATGAAACTTATACATATGTTTGAATTAAACTTACTGTTTGATATACAATTTGAACACGTCGTAACCACAACAACTATATATGTTTGCAGTAAATGTTCGATAAATGGTATGAGGTATATAGTAGAATGATATTATGGAACACTTGCGGACAGCTAAACTACATTCAGCATAAAATTTTGTTATTTATATGTGATAAAAAATCCTAAATGTTCCTTCTGTTAGGCCATGCCAAATCGGAATTCTGTTAAGCGTCCGCGTGCGCGTAGGTTTTAGAGTCTTCAGTCCGATAAAAAAAAATTGTTGGTGAAATTTTCTAATATAATTCTGATGTTCCGCCAATCCGGGATTCAGAAAAAAATAGAACTATACCTCAACTTAAACACATTCATGTACTACCAAGTACCTATTTATGTGAATACTAGCTAGGATTGACATGTTATTATGACATGCACTTACGTTTTTGATATTTTGCAACATATTTCAAAGTATTTTGTCTCATGTGTGTCATTTATATACTGTTTAATTATATTATGATAGTATTACCAGTGTAATATAGTTCATGCCTTGGTTCATTGTACATGACACTGTTATCATTATGCATGATTGTAGAAATAGTCCACATTGTTTTGTAGTACATATAATTTTTCTCGTTATAATTGATTTACGTCAAATTAAATCTTACTTAAAATATGTTGTGACAATATTTTCATAGCTGTGTCATTAATACAATACATATTTTACGTGAAAACACACATTTTATATTACGCCATATGTTTTAAGTCATGCTAAAAGTAGTCGAAATAAGTAATTCAGACCATTGTTACATGTTATGATGATGTTTTTTCTCTTAAATATAAATATTATGCATTATTTTTGTCGTTAAACATCTGTGTTTTCGTTTTCGGTTTGTGTGATTTTGTGAATAGGTACCTAGGTTTGTCTAACTTGAGTTGACGCTTAACAAAATTCCAATTTGGCATGGCCTTAATTGGTATTACTAGTGAATTACAGACGTTATAAAATTCGTACCAGATTATGCCTTGCATATGAGGCTAGATTTAGCTTTTCCTGTCCCTCACACCACAGGTACAACATTGATTCCATCTGGAATAAGTAGTCGTTTGTGGGAAGTTTAAGTAAGGTATTACAACGCAGTAAATAAATGAATCGTCACTCACACGGTAAACAATAATTATACAACATTTTGAGGAATTGTAGGGTTTTTTAATGTTTGTTTTCAATACCAAACTAGCGCATCAGATTATTTCTCTCTAGTGGTGAAAGCTGTCTGACAGTAATAGCGTTATTTCTCAGAATAAATGTGATACGGTTTATTATATTACTCACGAAGTTCTTGAGAAAGGTACTTTGCTTAAAACACAGGATAATTTTTATATTATTTTAATATCTCATTTAACAAGGAGATACGAAACATTCCTATTTGCAGCATCCCTTAAGGGTTTTAACAGATAGTTTAACATGTACTAGGTGCAACTCTCACACTGTTACAGAAACATGCTGAGCGTTCACAAATCTTTTCCTAATCCAAATGTAACGGAAGTAGGGAGTATAAGTAAACACTTAATTTGCTGTTTTAATGCTAGGGTAAATAAAGGTTAGATATATATAATCCATCTCGATGACACTAGAACCTATTCTCTGTTCTCGCATGGCCATATTGTCATATTCTCGAGATCAAAAGTGTTTATTCAAACATTTAAGCGACGAAATACGTGACAATGAAGTATTGTTTCTTATTTTTGCTCTTAATATTAACCATTGTACATATACAATATAATATTAAAAGTATTCAATGTATGATCGTGGTCTATTGTACAAATTTAACTAATATTAGTATTAACAGTATTGCAATAACAAGCGTTTAAAGTATTAAAAGCGCATCGCAAGCAGAGGTTTATGAGTTTAGTATCGGGCAAATACATATATACTAAGAAATTAATCATAGGCACATCTTTCACATCTCCATCCATGCTATTGAATTAAACACTCTGTTGCTTAGTTGGTAACCATTTCACATACATATTTGTCTTTCTGCGAATAAACCGTTTTGATAAGGTGACACATCTTGATGCATGTACATTAAATAATAAAATTAGATATTATTCTAAAGACATGGTTTAATTAACGACAGGTGTTGTCTGCAATTCGTCTACAGTGATTATGTCTCATATTCCTTGCCAACGTAAAAAATATCACATATCTGTATGTTGCCATGTTACTTTCTATAATTAGTTTGAAAAAGATAAATATTAACGAAAGCTGGACGATTAACGATAAGTCAAAGAAAAAATAACGCCTGCCTTTTATACATTTTGAATGACCCCAACAAAAAAAACAAGATATATATGCCTTTTAAATACAATCAATGTTTAATAATGTTTTGAAGGAAACTATGAAGAAGACAAACTTATTCGCAACTTCTACATTCTGATTGTCCCTTTAACCCATGCAAATATGTCATAAAGACAGTGTTGTAGGTTCGCACACATAGCTCATGTTTTGCCTGTCTTCTATAAAGAGGCGATTAGATTGTTAAGTTCGTTTGCATAATGTGTGTATGGACCTAGAGGTGGCAGGAGCAAATAAAGACAAATGATGTCAAGAAATATTCAGTTATCATTTCAGGTTTTCTATTTCCTAGCCTGGTCAAAGACAATATGTGTGTTATGTCGCATTTTAACAGCTATTAAATGTATGCATTTGATTTCTGAAGAAGTCTCTTCCTAATGAAAAAGAATAATTTAAAGTGCTCTTGATATGAAAGGTGAGCGTGTTCGCAAAGCTCGGCGCAAAAATGTAACATCAACACTAAACACAACATGCTTCAAAACAAGTGGATTATAAATTTATTTTGCGTATGGACACATAGGTTCAACTACAGAATAATTTATTACATAAACTAATAATATTCATCTGTTTTAATTGTCAAAAAAAATTCTAGTCTCTTTTTTTGATGAAATGGCCAAATAAACTGGAATTTTATTCCAAAACAATGATTTTGTCCATGACGCAAGTGTCTTTACCACCATATGTTTAAATGCCATTTTCCAAGTATGTGTGACACTAGGCTTACATCTTATACAATTTCATTATTGATAAATGTTGAATTTTTCAGTATTGAGGAATTGAATGTGTTTAGTTACTTTTTTGTCTGCCAAATTTGTCAGGGACGGACATACTGTGGGACGGAAATGGTTTAATGGTTGGAGTAACGTGGCCAGTTAGATTTCCTTCATGTGAGTCAGTATACTTATTACCTCTGGTTGGGTCTTAGTCGCAATGATAACAACATTTCGTTAGCTGTACTATGTTAAGAGGAACTAGTTATGCATACGGACAAACATTTTGGGACGGAAAATAAATACCGAAATATATAAAACCACAACAACAAATGTCTAATTTCCAATGACATGTTACTTCTTTTTACACCTTTTGCGATCAACCAACTAGTATTACAGCTACATTGTACATTTTTTTCATGTAATTTTATCAGCTAAATGGAAGATAGTTAAAGTGTGGGGTAACTTTTACATCTTTTTACATCTTTTATTAAAGAAAACTGTCTGATCAAGCTGTCATGGCTTTAAATGATGTCATACGCCGTCAGAAACTAGAAGCAATATGAAAACTGTAAATAGGATGTTCTAAATAATCAAGAAAAGAATACATAATTTTCTTTCCAGCTACATTTACACCATATCAAAGATGTAACATTTTTTTGGCAAAAAAGTGGTATATTTTGGAAGATAAATGCTCCCAGCGAGATTATTTAACTTGGCAGGCCCTTTATTTCGTCTTTACATATTTCTTAGAGAAAGGGCAATATAACAAGGTCCTTAAATTCTCTGGAAAACAATTTTTGTTTTTGTGGGAAGGTAGGATTGAAGGTCATGTGTTTTGGTGCCGAGCATTGTGAACACTCTCAGGCTTGAACATTATAGAACATGAAGTTAACACACTTTAGGAGTATATGAACATAAGTAGGTGTAGGTGTATGTACTAGGCGAGTGATGTAGGGTTATTCGGGGATAAGCCGCTTGGTCTTAAGAGCTGTCAATATATGAATGACTATATTTACATTTACTCTTAATACTCTGAAGGAAAAAAATGAGCCTTTAGTTTGTGTATTGCGCGGCGCTCTGGGACCACCTTGTGGGCGGTACAACTTTTCTTGATTGACAGTTACTTAGCGCGGAGTAACATTTTAAGATACTTATTTTCTAACTTTAGAAAAGCATGTGTTTTGCATACTGTTCAGAATCTTTTGTTTACAATCTTCACTTAAAAAGTCATGAAAAGCAGAAGAAAAGGCGACGTTTTACACACTTAATACCTACTAAATTTCTAATAGAAATTACCTCAAGCAACATTCTAATTGCTGTTATTGGTGTAGTATTTTTCAATACACACATTGAAAACTAAACTAAACGCGCTGTCTTGAACTGTGAGAACTGCACATATATACCATTGACTATTTATAGCCCAGCTTCTGTCAAACTGCAATAGTTGGATTTCACAATTGACAACAATGTTTAAAACATGTCACGGAATTTTCAAACCTCCGTCTGGGCGTTTATACTCCATATGCGCACGAAAAGAAGATTCAATTATTAAATAACTTGAAACAAACTATAATTCATAAATTCAATGTGAACTGAATACTATCCCAGCCATATAGGTTCTACTTAGATGTGTGTATTACCTTGAATTGTTTCTGAATTGAATTGTTCTTGTTCCATGAAGATAAAATTATACAAAAGAGCACTTCTTTTTATAATACTTCTGTTCAACCAACATCTGATATAAGCCAGTGACAATATCAGGCTAAATTGATAACGATACGGTCCCAGTCTGCATCAGCCTGTCTTTTGTATGGCTAATGAAGTAAAGAGGACATGCTTCTATACGTATAATGTTATCACGATATGTGACCTACACATCACATATTGAACAATCTCGCCTCTATGTTGTTACAATACACGTTTCTACGCAGGACTCGTGGCGTGTTATATTTTGTTCTTAATTTCATGCCATATAATATATTAATGATTCACGGAAACTATTGTCAACAATTACTGTAAATGTACGTGACTATGCATATCGAGTAATTTAACACGCACAAATCCAATATTTATTATCATTATGATATTAATTTACACAAAATCCTTTGACCTGCTACAAATAGAATTACCAATAATATTTATTTTATAGCCTGAGCTTTTTTTTTTTACAGAATTCTCATCTTTTAATTTATCCCTGCTATCAATGAATTTTATATTATGTAAAATAATATAAATTGTAGCCGTTTTGTATGCGCACGTAATCATAATATAATTAACTATTATTTAAAGGAAATGTTTGTCCATTGGATATGACCGTTATATTGTAAGCAGCATCGCTCCTCCCATTGATATTTTTGCGTCTACACGCTTTGCTAATAATGTTATGATGTTCTTAATGCTTTAACATTCTGATGCACATTATTGTGATGTCAAATAACGTTTAATGCATTTTGCCTTTAGGAACTCCTTTAATTTATTGTAATACCCCTATAATATTTGGATGATGATGATGTTAATGCTTTTAAAAAGACATAAACCTAAATAAGGCCGACATTCTCCTTAGGTGAACTACTTCTAATTAAGTTTTCCCGTCTTTTGTATCATATGTATCTAATATTAAGTCACCTTGATGCACACGCTCATAAAGTATGCCCAACACACGCCATTTACACCTAGTGATCTTCCCAATCTCCACTTAATTTGATCAAGCTTTACGTTCGGGGCTGCATAGCTTGGTACAGAATAAAGCAGAATGGAGTTTACGATGGTAATTTCAAAAACTGTTTTGACTTCAAGGCAAATCTATTTCTGGTTTTTATACTAAAATGTTTGAGAGTTTTAAACAAAGGTCTAAATACAAGCAGGTTCAACAAATGTACGGTATAACTTAAAGCATCATTCATTACTACTGATAAACAGCTTCAATAAAACCGAGACTGCTGTTTTCTCGTGCAGGCTATGCTTCCTGATGTCTTTCCCTTTCATCAGGTTTAGTAATATTATATACCAGAGTCACAATGTCAATGTTCTGCGTGTCAGTACATTTCGTTCAGTAATGTTTTTCCTCTTTCTCCGAAACGTCTATAAAATCACATTACCGCGCGATGCAGCTTTCAATCATTATTGTGCATTTCCTCTTAATTTTGATCATGAACGTCCAATATGCATTTTAAACTAATATATTTCTTTACTCAAAATATAATCACGACATATCAATTTAGGTTGACCTATCGCCGATTCCTACTTATATAATTATGTCAAATATCTAATATTCCTTTTTCTAAACAAAACCAAATGCTTTTGCGATTGTTCATAAACATCCGGGTTGAAATACGGTTAATTATTTTTGTAACTATGTTTTTGTTCTGTAGCACTAGATATACAAGTACTTAGTCACATTCTTGTCCCGTGAAGCCATTCTTTAAAGGACGAACTAGGGCGTAGTGGCCTTTGTGCCCGTTAACTATCAGAACTGCATCAACCCGATTTACAAAATCAATGTTGATGTCTTTTATAGTCTTTTCTAGGTATACCATTGAGACACTGGAAGATGGCTGAACCAAGGTCTTTTCGTGTTTTGTATTTTCGCCCAGTGAGGTACTTTTTCAGTCTCTGGAACAGAAAATAGTCACGGGGGGGGGCAAGGTCTGTGGAATACGGCGGATGCGCAATTTCTACAACCTTTTCCTGCCTTAAAAATTCGCGTACACTAGTCGCTCTGTGGCTTAGACGCGTTGTCATGCAACAACCTAAACCCCACAAGCCTGTAGCTGGCCTGCGGCTAATGAAATATTTCTTCACCTTTTTGAGAACCGCCCCTCTGTAGAACTAGCTAATGGCAAATTTACCTTTTGAACAGCAATTTGCATAGCAGGCCGTTGATTTTTGAAGATAAATGTCATATGTTAATTTCGAGTTTTCGTTTGGGCTCATAGAAGATATTGGCAAAGCAGCGACTATCATATTTTGGATACATCTTAAGCAAATATTTCGCTGTTGTAAGGCGGCGTTCACATGTGTGCTCACACGTCATCCGCCATCTGTACACATCTTCTGAGTACAGAAATTGAAATAAACGCTCTTATTACTTTTTATAGAAGTTGTCAGATGTGTACGCACATATCATCCGCCATCCGCGTCCTTCATCCGACATCCGCTTTGAATCGCTCACTGCGCGATCTTTGACGTGTGCGGACAGAAGCGGATGGCAAATAATTCCAACACAAATTACAATTTTGATAGAAATTAGTCACCAAATAACTGAATATGTTTGTAAGAATCCACATTTATATAATGTTTGCCTTTCGCAATACAACGGTGCTAAAATTACATCGAATACATCAGTGTCTGATGCTTTAGAACTAGATATTTACGTTTCATGTCAGTGTTACACTTAATTGGTGTTATGTTTCATTGTTTTAACCTTAAAAATATTTATTAAAGTTACACACGGTTAAAGGAACAGACAAACGTGCTTTAGAACACAAAATAAAGATATATAATGACTACTAGTCTGCTGGTTTCATCACCTTTTTAATTCCTTCACCACAACACCCCCTGCCGTTCGCATTGAAAAAACGTATCAGTAAGTATTTGACATAATTATATCGCTGATTTAAAAGCGAAAGCAACACCTTTACAAATTCATCTTTAACTCAAAGAAACGAAACAACGAATCAATATGACACCAAAATCTCATCGCAACGTAATTCACAAATCGTGTATTGTATATGCTAGCACAATGATAAGCATGATTTTTTCTTGCACCATCTAGTAACCGATGCATACGATAGCTCATAATGTCCATAAATTAAGCATATTTCACAAATAACTCAGTTAGACCTAAACCAAAAAAAAAACAGCGGTTTTTTATGTAGGCCCGTATTTCAGCTGCGAACGCAGACTTTTTACCAACCATTTTACCATTAGTGTGTACGAGCAGACAATGTTTCTCGAAGTGTAGCCGGGGCAGGAGTGGGCAGATTTACACAAAACAGATATCAACCGACATATAATTGATTCATCCAGTCGATCAAAGTAGTTTTTTCGTAAAAAGATTGCGAGTTACATGATTTTATCCGAGTTGCATTTCAATTTGAACACCCCTCGTATATGTATGAATGACAATCGCCCCTGATTACGTGATGTGTAAACGCCTGTCTGTGATATCTTTAGACGTCTTTGGTTGATGAGAATATTCCTGCAGTACACATTAAACTTGGAAGACATTACATCATATTATACGCAAATACGGAACGCAGTTTCATAATGGAATCGCTTAATGTTTTTTGCAGTAGTGTAAGCCATTTTATATCTGTTGAAAATCGTTTTGCAGACGTTTCTGTGTAAAACAACCTAGAGGATATCATTATATTATAAAAAACTATTTTAGTATCTTATTTTCAAACAAATACACAATATTCCTAAAGATGCAGCGTTCCTGTTAACTCTACTGTAAACATGGCGTACCTCATCACATTTTAACTGTTTACACCTTTAATATAATTGCTACTGTTGCGGGACCAAGAACATATTGAAGATCACGCTTCAAAGGTATATTCAACACATGTGAATTAACCATGCAATGCTATATTGTATATCAGATTACAATACCTATATCGATTACATATAAAAACTTAATGTAACATGTTTGTAATATGTGTAAATTGGACACAATTGTACAACGTGCTCATTTTCATACGAACAGTTCTTGCTGCACTCTTTTCAAATCACATTAAAATGGATTCGACTTTCTATGTTTATCATACGTTTTAATAATATTTAGATAAAGATTTCTGCAATTTACGGTACCCTATTAATCAACTGTATTCTTATGTGCATTTACCAAGTTATGTCCTACTCACCTAAGTTGCTCGAATAGTGCCTGTTTAGTAAGACAGAAGTATTCAATGACTTAACCGAAATGAGATTCAACAGATAAATATTTATTACCGTTCAATACACAGTAATAAAAAAGGATAGCAAATATCCGTATATTGATGTAAAATGTTTCCCAAACAAAATGTTGAAGCTAAATAAAAATATCACACTTTAGTTTATTGAAATTAAACAAATTTCTATATTGTCCGTTATCAAATGTAAGAAAGACTTTAAAAAAAACTACTTATCAAAACGATGCCGTTTTGTGCTGGTGAGAACGCCATAACTTTTATAACAATCCCTATATTTGCCTTACGGTCATGTTTGTAATTTATAATTTGGCTCCAAATTTTAAACGTCAATATTGATTTATCAGAAGCATGTTCGGGGGAATTTTAGATAAATCAATATATACGTATCTTATACATTATGTAAATTTAATACTTACGATTAAAGTAACAAAACGGTATACAGTTTGTTTGTTTTTCAAATCAACCACTGTGATACCTAACGTATTATTTGTACCAAACATTTAAAATTAGAAAGTACTTACATATTTATTCATAGAATATTGTTTTCTTGCTTGCTAATGCCTGTATATACTGTAATAATGCTATCTCTGTTTAATATGTGTATGTATTTAATTATGTGTATATATGTGTATGGGTCGGCGGCCGTATAACGCAATAAAAACTTTGAATCAAACAGTTTGTTCCTTTGGTTAAAATAGTAGTGCAGTGGTAGTGCATTTTAACTTATTAATCTACTAAAAGCATGGGTAAGACCACTTTACCAGCGTTTATGTCGTCATGTCGTCACCAGCACTTAACCTCAACAGGCGACTTACTGCCTCCTTACATGGGTCTACTATGAGTAACACACGCACATGTATGTCTATCATCAATCATTACGACAAAACGTTGCCTCTAACAGTATGATTATAATCACTGATCTTCGAATTGCTATTGGGCGCGCTACTAAATAGGCTATCCAAACGGCCTATTATCAAACTATATCAGTAAATATGTTTTAAAATCGTACATACAGATGAAACATATCTAGATTTAGATGTTGCTTACGCAATTAACAAGATATCAAAGATAATACTAGAACTATTGTTCAAGTACATGTAGACTAGTAACATTGTGTATTACCGGTAGGTGGTTTACACTAAAATAAAACAAAAACATTGAAGTACCAGCTGTGCATATTTGCGTGTTTTGTTTTAGTATTTGTTGTATTTATTTAAAACACTTAATTCTCACCTTCAAAGAAAAGCTGTTAAAATCATATTGTAACAAGTGCAAATAGTTCTTAATTAGATTAAACCAGGCATGTGTTTTGCTGCCAAATTACCAGTGTGTGTGCATTGAAAAGTAATCTGGTGCATTTGCACGTTCCGTTATTAAAATCTAGTGGTTGTAAATTGCTTTTAGCGCAAAAATGGACCCCTCCTGCAAGATTGCACCCGTAAAGTAAACAATGATGTGTTAAATATTGTAATTAATATTAAATTGGTTTCGTTTCTTAATATTAATATTTGTCAGAAATGGGACTTTTGCAACACGAAGATG
>Ga0224511_10003707_pt1 | contig 11186 bp, 5 predicted proteins | sample SF_May12_sed_USG_2_FD_169988 | JGI IMG/M metagenome (GOLD analysis project Ga0224511, IMG submission 169988) | Sediment microbial communities from San Francisco Bay, California, United States - SF_May12_sed_USGS_8_1 | ecosystem: Environmental > Aquatic > Marine > Sediment | place: USA...
GCAAAAACATATGGAAAACAGTTTCTTATCCCCCATGAGCCTCTTCCTTGTCCTCCTACCAAATGGAACATGATAGTGATATGATCTCATGCATGTACTTAAACTTTCGTGCTGGCTAGAAATTCTCTGGAAAAATATACTTATTTTGGCAATCAGTAATAGACTGACCCATTAGTTAACCTTGTCACTGTTTTTGATATTTTGTATGCATTTGCTGCTATCAAGTGTACATGTATCATAAGTATTCAGATATTATTTGTGTAGAATGGTCATAAAATTTATGAACCTTTAACTTAGGCTTTCCATGGAGTTAGATGGGTAGGATAAGTATATAATTTGAAATGCATGCCATAGCCTATCAAAAGAAAAGCTGTAGGCACGACACGGGCAGTTGAACTAGATCTCATATTTGTCCTTGTTTGCATCTGATAGTTAGTTCTACAGGACCCGTGAAATCGGTCTCCCTCTATCCAGTTATGAGTTGATCTGAATGACTAGTGATTTAAGGAAACAGCATGCCAGATGTGAAGCATGCACAGCTATTCTGACTCTACTTCTCTATGGCTTGTCAATTTGACAGTTTGTCATAGCTGACCAATCAGATTATAGATTTTTGACCCTGTTGATACATGAGTTCAACACTGCGTGTTGGTTTTATTACTCGGCTGCCAACTAGTTGATGACTTCTGCAAACTAGGACTCATCTACATTGGCGAATATTTCTAACAGCGTTTTGGCAGAGTAAGCTATATAGGATAATGAAAGGTAAGTTGTTTTATTGCTATGTGTATGTAAATAGACTGTAATAGCCCTCTGTTTGGGTGAGAAACCCAGCAAGAATGATTGCATGAGTCACCCTGGAAAGCTGACCTAGGTACCAATATGGAGACTTTCTCATTCATGTATCAGATTTAAATTTATACATGTATCTATCTGTTGGTTGTTGGTTATACGATAGTTAAATGTACCTTTTGTATTAGCACTTACAAAACTTACCTGATTGTGAAACTATTACATTGTACTAGGAAAAATAATGAACTGCTACTGTCGCCTCATGATTGAAATGACATGATTCCCTAGCTACAAGTAGTAATTAGGTCTTTGGGCCTTAGTGATGTAGGCAGTGAAAAAGTTGTTGGGTAGTTTTTCTCTGCAATACATTTTGTTACTCCAATTAGCTCAGGTCATATCTGTGCCAGTCATAATGAGGTACATCCCTATTAACTCGGAGGTAGAGAGGCAGTGTTAGTCCACAGCTCAGCCATCGCTCGCTCACTAACGAATTCTTGGCATATATTCGACTCAATCGTTGCATCACCAGTGACATCACAGGCGCAGGCAGTGACATCACGGCGGGGATTAATAATAACTACATCATGAGCCCAGGGATCACCTATGAGGTTGGATGTCCCGCAGATCTGTGCGAGGATTGCTGGAACTGCTGTAGAAGTTGTACCAACTGTCGAAGGACTTGTTGCGCCTGTAAGTTTGTGTCCTGTGTTATTGTTCGAATTGATCATTGAGTTGCCCCATTTAACGGACATCAGGCTTGGCTTGGTGGAGCAGTAGGATCAGTAGGAGCTAGGAATCATGTGAGTCTTGCCATCATTGGGTGGACTAATTGAGGTTTGTTCACTCTAGACCAGGCATGTTAGACAGACTGGTGAAATCACAGTTCTACATGTAATAGTTGAGATTTCCTTTTCATCAGAACTTCAAGCTCATTTTTATGTTTCAAAGTACAGATTCTCCATTAGATCTGTGGAGAAGTTTTGTTTCAGTTGAATGCCTCTTCAATCAGCCATACCACCCCCATCACAGCATTCTAATCATAAACCAATGTTATTGATAAAGACTGCACAGAAAACCAGGACATCATTCCAAGCAGACCACTCCAGCCATAACCCCTAGCTTTGGTCAGCTCTTGGTCTGCCAGACTGCCACTGGTTTGTTTGATGGTTAGATATCTGCCCCTATGACTACCTGCACTGACTGTTGGCAGCTGGAAATGGTTAGTCAGAGCCCTAGGGCTTATTATAGAGGTGCATGGTAGAAACATGGCATGGATAGTTAGTATAGAAACTAAACTTTCTAATTAAAAGAGTATGAATTACTGACGGGTGTGAGAGGGTTAAACTTAATACACATTTGAAATGACCCACCTTTGACACACATTTGTCAATTTGAGCAGTATGGCTGCCTTTTCTATGATGAGTAATAATAAATAGCAGTCAAGTATTTCACCTTTGTCTATTGTTTCTCTGTAGTAAATGATTGCATGGTTACGTGATAGGAATTGAAATTTGTTGGCATATGCCAATAGACCTGACTTTCACTGCCTCAATCTAAAGGACCAGTTCCAACTCCAAACATGTAGTTCCCTGAATTGAAGATGTCTTCAAAAGTTGAATCACTGAGTTTCCATTATATAAAACGTCAAAGGAAATACTGCCTAAAGCACTACATTACTTGGCGCGTTATGGCTGGTTGTGAAATGGTGTATAAAATACTGGTCGACTGGCAGAACCACAGTGACCGCAGAGGCAACAGAACCTGTAGTCACTGTTGGCTCCCGATGTTATAATCCAATCAATGAAGGCTTCTAGTCGATGTAAGTCCGCAATCAGTTCATCTACACCATAGAGTTATCTTCACCATGATCTACACTACCAACTCATGCCTGAGTCATAATGGCCTCAGCGTACCGGGTATCCTGGCTCGCTTGATCAGATTGTGAATCCCGGTGTCCTTCATACTAAAAAGAACACATGAGATCATAGTCAGTAGTTATGGAGTTGGCACGCACCATCATATCCGGTTGTAACTTTTCTAGAGGGGGAGATTGCCTGTATTTGTGGCTGTAGTTTATGGTTGGCTGTATTTATGATTTTTATGAACCTCACTGACTTAAACTATCTGGAGCCTATGTCTGGCTCGGATTCGGTAATAAATCTGCCAGGCCCGCTGAATGGGTGTTTGGCTCACAGCCAGCTGCTGAACAGTCCAATAAGAGCCCTATATAGCTAGTTCTACAGTAGTAACGCTGTATTTGATCATACAGACATTGGCTAAGTTACTTGGCTGCTGCCACTGGATATATTTAGAGTACAATGCAAAGTTCTGAGAAGTCCTGTGACCCGACTGCCAGGCCCAAAGGTTACCGGGTGTTACAAAGAGTTTACATCGACTCATCTTGGGGCATTTTGATGTCACTGTGGTGGACATGATTTATTCTATCAGATAAGCAGAAAAGTAGCATCAAAACAGAAAAGCTTATGATGTACTTTATCACCTCATGAGAATTACGACTGATGAGTGAGAGTTGGCAGGGGTCTCATTCAACTGTGTATCGAATTGCAAAGTCTTACCACCAACTTTTAGTGTCATTTGACTTAAGCTACATGTACAACGGTGGATGAATCAGCCGCGGATAACAGCGTAAATAAGCTTTCCTGTCGCAAACCATTCGTTTTGATTTCGACCCCAGACCAAAATCCATCCGCGGCTTTCGGAAGCTCAATTAACTCGGGGTCAAAACCGTACGCGGACGGACGCCTATTTGCGCGGATTAACCGCCCGCCCATGTACAGCACCCTTATGCTAAACTGTTTACGATAGGCTCTTTTGGTATTGGTGAATAGCCAATGAGAAATGTGGCATCGCAGGGCCCTGCTAAGGTATTTTAGTGTACACCAATACCTGATCAGTATCTACTGGGCCAGCTGCACTGATCTCTGGCCCTACCATCACCAGGATGCTGACAGCTGTCGTTGATTGTTTTAGTTGTTTGTATTTGCTGCCAATAAGGGTCACCTTTGACCTCATCTGTCACCTCCAGCTATCATTAGGGCCACTCCTCCATCACTCTATCAGTTGCCAACCACCAGTTAGTTCATTAGTCAATTAGAAATATGGAGGACGACCATAGCATACAGGAGGGTTCAGTTTCCAAAGACAAAACCTGTAAGTAATGGGCTCGATGCATAGAGTTATAGAGGGAGGATCACTCTATAAGTTGATGGTTAGTTAGCCACCCTGATGCGCTGCCATTCCCCATGTTTTGACAGGACTGGCAGTCAGCTGTTACACCTTTCCTTTTACTAGATTTTTCTCCGCATACGACTTCAGTTGTGCCAGCCAGGATACTGTATGGTCTGCGCCGGAGATAACAGCTATATAGCAGTATGTTAGTGCGTTAGTGTTTATAGGTAAAACATACCTACCGGTGTGGTATTTATACACAACACTAGTCTGGCGGCTGACTCTTGTCACTTTTCGTCTGCTCTCCCACCACTATCAGTAGTAGGTCATTGGACTAAACAAGAGCAGAAAACTCTCATTTGCAATAACGTAGACACTATCATAGTAAAGTCAAGTGGTTTTATTCCTGATGTGTGTCATGTCTTGTTAGGCTGTTGTAGCAAAGTAGTGCTTGGTGTGCTTAGATTCAGGCTGCGTCATGACTACCATACTGCTGTGGGTGTGGATTGATGACTGAATGATAAGCTATTTAGGTCAGCACTTTAGTGTTCCAGCAGCTACGTAAATAGCCTATCCCAACTACCTAGTTATGTGGTATCTCAATATAGCTCAGGTAGTGGCTATGCATTCAAGATGCACAGGTTAGCCCACCTCATGCCGCACCTCCAGTCAGTACTTGCCAATGATTGCATGTACTTGCGTGCGGTTGTAGCTGCTTGCAGGCACTTGCAGGTACTTGTGAACAAACCCTTTATGGAGTTCGTCATTAAATTATGGATTTGTCTCCCTTGAATGCCTGAGGCATCTATTCAGGCTTCACGGCTGCTCACAAGTCTATTAGATGTATTGTTAATTTTAGGGTCAAGCGTTCTGGCTTTTGTTCTATTAGCATTGTTTTGCATTTGAAGTTGTAATCAGACCTCCATTGGATATAGAGCTACTTCATGATGCTTAACTATGGGTCAGTCAATACTGGCTACAGTATTTATTTCATTACCCGCCCTTCAGCCCTTCACTTCAGCTAAAACTAGATAGTAGATAGGCAGTGATGTGATTTTCTCTCAGAGATTACATGTGCATCTGTTAGTGGGTCAGTGCTTTTATGTACCCTATCTGAGCAGACAATGGATAATTTATATCCAGGTGTTGCAAAGGTTATGTTTGTGAATAGAGCAGTGATGTTTATGTAATTGTGAGGTTCAGCTAACAACACTTCAACCTAATGCCCTCCCTAGTTTCAACTTGAAATTGTAGCAAACTCTAGGCAACTAACTCACTGGTAAACAAACGGCGTTGAGCAGTTGGGGACGTTGAGCAGTTGGGGACGTTGAGCAGTTGGGGACGTTGAGCAGTTGGGGACGTTGAGCAGTTGGGGACGTTGAGCAGTTGGGGACGTTGAGCAGTTAAAAAAGTGGAAAATCTTATTTTGCATTTGCTAGGTCTATAAGACCCAAGACGTTCATCGATGGAACCCTTCGACGAATATTCATGTGAAGTGACGATGAACAAAAATCATGTGGCTCCATACTGCGTTGACCCTAGATTGAAGAAAGATATCGTTCAATGTTTGTCTCAAAATATTTTGTTTTCAGACAGGAAATTTCATAGCGAGCCACCCTAATAACTATGATAACGTCTGGTGGTCAGTTGGAGAATCCTCGGATATCTGAGAGGTCTCCTCAAATTTTTGAGTTGTCTCAATTACTGATCGACAATCGTTCGTCTTGACTCTATACGGGTATTTCTCATTGATAAATTCGATCATCGAAGTTTCACGTATAAACCTAGCAATTATACGCTATCACTAAGGAAGATGGATGAACTTAGGCATTTACAACTAGAATTACAGTACATTAACAAATGGACAATAGGCAAAGTATAGGGTGGTCTCTATAATAAAGTTTCTAGTTCAATCCATACATGCTAGGAAGCTGTCAATAGCGAGAGACTAATTCAGTTAGTAGTATTGTACGGTTATGTCTTGAGACTTTTTCACTGATTGTGGCTGCTATGGGAGCAGTTATACATAGTAAGTCTGCAGTTTCTCAATCAGTTTGTCAGTGTGATTTCAGCGATACTTCAGTGCCCAGAGTTATCATAATTCTGCTCATTAGTGTACTGTTATAGCATTCCATTCACTGATGGATACAGCATATCCTCTATTTATAGTCAATCAATCATACAGCTGTTCGCTATGCCAGTCAGACATGACTGTTCATTTGCACGTATGGTCTAGTTTACAGTACATGTACTATCCAATATTCTCTAAGTTATTCTACACATTGTTATCCTGCCGATTTTTACACAAGCCATACTAAACTTCTTCATTCTACACACAATTCTACACACGTAGTCACATATTAGACGTACAATTACTACATAACCCATAGTACGCTTCCACACCCAAAACTGCACTTGCAGTTCGATATTATACCTATATAACTACACATATTTCTACATACCGTTACACACGATAATGCCACCTCTACACAATATACTACATGTATACATAGTCTTACATGCCCGTATCTATTGCAGCTGACTACAGAGTGGGTAGTTGCTACCATTGTTTGGTGAGCGTGCCAGTCGGAAGTCTTCTGGCATGGATACTAGTTTTCATCGCCTGCATCGGTTGGGCCGTCTCAACATGGATGGGCATTTATAAAGGCAAAGTATTTCTGGAATGGTTGGAAGGGTAAGTACATTGGGCGCTTTAAGACGATTGACCATGCTGAACCTCATAGAGAATGGTACTGTGTGGGAAGGCCTCCTTCCTATATGGCTCAATTATAGTCGGGAAGCCAATGAAATACCCGTAGCGGCCTATCGCGATTTTTCGCCGCTTATAGTCGAACCAAAGAACTTCGGACCCTAAACTCGGTGTGTTTCCACTACAAGCAGCCGTAGTACTGGAAGCTAGTACTGGGAGCGAGATCTGTTGTCAGGAATGATGGAATGCCAATTTGAAAACAGCTTTGTGCTACATACCCACTCCTTATAATAACACTCAACACCTAGTTACCATTTTTAGTAGTTTGGTTTGAGTAGTCACAGCATGCTATAAGTTCAACCCTTCCAAGCATTGATTACATCAAAAATCAATTTTTATTCATATACTACCTAATACCGGTATTGGGCCTTCTTCTCAAACAGTAACCTTCTGTCGGAGTCGTATCAGCGAAATATTTTTAAAACTTTTATGTAGTAATTTTGAGTCGGTACTCAAAATGAATGATAGAACCATAGACTGGAGGATATGATGCTACAGGTAACTTGTACCGGCACGGTGTAAACTATGAGGTGGGTGCCACTCATCTCCGGGTTGATGAGTCGGGCATCCGAGGACGATCGGACATAGTCATGAAGTCAAGTAGTCCTCTAAAAAACTCGGGTATAGTCGGGACAGCAAAACATGCCCACCCAAAGATCCGCTAATCCCTTCTAATGAGGCCTTTAGCCACTAGAATCTTGATGGTTGTATACTGAAATCAATGCTAACTAAACAGAATGCAGTAAGCTTAAAGCTACTTGAGCTAATTTTAATGTCTACGGCCTCCTTACAATAATAAATTCTAGTTTTATCATGCCGAGTTATTGTACCCGACAGCTGCTGTCCTAGTTAAAAACCTTAGTTTTTACTTAAGACTTGCAAATCTCAACTGGAAGAGCAGGTGTGTAGTGATCAAGTGAAACTCGCTCCTCCATATTACTCTGCGGGGTCGTTAATGGACAGGAACTTAGCCTGAAACATTACCCAACTTGGATATCAATATCGAACTGGAATGGGTAATGAGGGCGGAAGGTGAGGGCGGTGAGGAAGAGGAGTGGCACCCCCACCTCACTTACTCCATACCGGTAAAGTGGGCTCTCGAACAGCCACTTCTCCATATCTTTTTCCTCGCGATAGTAAGTCTGGCTCTCCATTGCTATAGCATGTTCCCCGCCCCCAATGTAATAATCTAAGCCTGCTATTAAAAAAATTCAGTCTCTGTGTTGCAGTGAGGATGATCTAACCTATGACGAGATCGGTTTGATAGCTCTACCATTGGCGACTGTTTTCATCACGGCCCTGTTTCTCATCATAGCGACTTTCTCCTCACAAAAGATGAGTCGATACTCCTTCGCTACTAGCAGAAAGAATAACTTTGGTTACTGCCTCTCAGTCACAGTGAGTATGGGCACACGATAGTGACTAGTGGGGATAACGCTAGGTCATTGGTTAGAGCCCCTAAAAACAAAAGGGCTCTGTCACTGCCTAACAGTGATAGACATTATAACCTAACAAATCTAAAGTACTACAGCCAGAAGTAGATCTAATATAATTGCTGGGGAAATAATTTTCATGATTTGGGATACCAGGAAGGCCCCATGGTCGAAGCATTTGGCTTGAGATTGAAAGATCCTTCTAGTCCTTGCCATACTGAGTACCATCTATCAGACTGTACTCAGGCTTTGGACATTTGTTAAATCGGACCACCAAGTGCCTAGTAGAACGATAAATAATTTTCCAGTGCAAGCAGAATGATTTAGCCTTGACCTTCGTGGTACCTGCCACTGGGATGGGTATTTAAACACCTGCATCCAAATTAGCAAATATCTGACCTCAAACAATTCCCTTTATACATTTTGATTTTAATTATGATTAGTGTAGTAAACTGTGTCACTGAGGGTTAAAGGAGCATTCGATCACTCCCTGCCGAAACATATCGGGTCTTTATATTGTCTGCAGTAATACCTGTGAGGCCTATAGTTGCTAGAGTGATCCTTTATTCAAAGATTATCACTTTAGACAAACTCTACCCGACTCTGATAATTAATCCCATAAAATAGCATTTTTATTTTTTTTTAAATATAAATATCCAACTATAGGTTTTTTAGTTTCTTTTTCAACGCGGGGAAACGTGTCTTGGCGATCCTATTGAGCAGACCTATTGAGTCAGCCTCCTGAAGGTATTTTTTGAAGTACTTAGGGATTATATAACGAGCTCACACTCACGAGAGGGAGGGGAAAGGGGCGGAGACAAGAGCAGAGGGAATTTAGTATGGCCATGAGTGGAACTCGGGATCTAAAAATCTCATACGGTTTGTTAGACGCTGACCATTGTGCTATTTATCCTGTATATCTCATGGCCCATCGGTCGGTATGTTGTAGGTGATAGTGCTATCTTTCATCGGAGTTGTTTTCTGGACAGGCATCATCGCTCTCACAATGATTCCGATGTCAGCCCTCACCATCACTCATATACTGGTGAAAACACTCGGTGTCGATTGCATACACCCCCAGAGCTACGGTAAGTCATCTCAACTGTCAGTTCATTATTCATAGTGTATCTGAACTCCATGCGAAATAACACAATGGTAGAGAACTGGGCTCGCAACCATGAGAATCTGGATGTGAATTCGGGTCATGGCGAGCTCCGGTTGTGATTATGAGCTCCTCACCTCACCCCACAAGCCTCAGGCTTAGGAGATCTGTTACAAGAAGCGGATATGAGTGTCTAAATAGGACAATATAAAAGTGCACTACAATTGAAGGTAGGAAATGTAGTGCTTCCATCAATGCAGCAAAATCTGGGCTCAGACCCAATGTACCTCCATCGTAAGGGCAATCTCGTCAAGTCTTCCATCTCGGTGTTGATGGTTGTTGAATTCTAACCATAAGCAAAAATCTAAGAAATCTCTCCAATCCTACGCCTATACTTGTGGTAAAACCAAAGAAAATCATATCTGAAAATATTGCAATGCGCTGTTGCAGTTTTGGGCTTAGATATTTTAGGTCTGTCGGCATCTTTACCATTTCGCTGGCTTTTCAGGTATCGGCTTAGCCAACATGAGAAATGTTGGGCAGACTACACTCGCACCAACTACTACTGCAACTACTGCTGCCGCTAATACTAGTAACTAATTTGTTGTGTGTACTATGGTGTAAATCTGTTTCCTTCTTTCCTCTCATTTATTTGCTCAGTCTGTTAAGTCATTTCCTGATTGAAGTATTACTTTGCTTTCTTGGGATGAACCGATACTAGGCCATGACTGAACCAAGGGGAAGCCAGGGTGTCGGTTTCCTTTTTCAGGACAAGGAGTGATTGTTGTTGTCTTAATCATTAGTATCATATTCTGGCTGTGTTTCTGTCTACCGATGTACAATCTGGTTAACCTGATTTTATATGTTGGGGAGACGAATCTGTGAGAGGAAATTTTATACTAGTGACTAGTGTAACAAAAGTGCATGAATTGTGCTACTGCGAATCTAGACACCTGCTTCTACCAAGGTCACCTGGACAGACTCTTGGGAATTGCCAAGTTTCATTTCCAGTGGCCATCTTGTAGCTCGACGTTGGTAAACGTTGCTGCAACTTTGACAAAAGTTTCAGCGAGTGAAGACTAAGTTGCAACGAGTCAAGACTTGTTTACGGTCTATCCATCTTACAACCCATTCCATCATGCTGTCGATAACCAATTCACTTATCTCTGCTACAGGTGTTGGTCTTCAAGCCATGATGAATGTGACTACCACTACAGCCGCAACGATCAACACAGCGGCGGGAACAAGTCTGATGTGTGGCGATCAGGTGGATGACTGGTACAACGATGCGTGGGGCGTCATGTTCCCACTATTCCTCAGTTTGGGATTTGCTCTTCTAATAGAGATGGCTATGGTGAGTCATATGACTACTAGAGGCCCTGTCTCTGGGGCTGTATCAGAAATGACTTTTATAGTGAGCTGCATGGGTTATGTATAGAGGATACATGTATTTCAACAAATTTCTCAAAATTCAAACTAATGGTACAACTTCATACGTACTACTAATGGCAGAATTTCCCTTGGGCAACGACTGAAGTTGCATCAAATCAATGCACTAACTATAGATAAAAAATATTCTAAAAACCATCCACCGAATCATGATTTGAAATAGATGTTTGTTCAGCCAGAGCTTTCCTGGGTGTAGGTGTTGGGCCTGGCCGTATGATGAACCATCCGTATGTAGGTGTTGGGCCTGTATGATAGGCTATTAAAAGCCCTCTGAAGATAACAGTTTGCAGTAATAGCTCAAACAACCCTATTTGATTACGTCGAGCGTCTGTTTGTCTGGGTTAGACTCAGTAATGGCTGCTGAATCTTTTCCTCCCTCAAGTTATCGTCTTTAAAAAGGGAAGCATGAATTATTGTACTGTCTGGAGGTTTTGATCTCAGCACCAAGAAC
>Ga0224511_10003708_pt1 | contig 11182 bp, 5 predicted proteins | sample SF_May12_sed_USG_2_FD_169988 | JGI IMG/M metagenome (GOLD analysis project Ga0224511, IMG submission 169988) | Sediment microbial communities from San Francisco Bay, California, United States - SF_May12_sed_USGS_8_1 | ecosystem: Environmental > Aquatic > Marine > Sediment | place: USA...
TGGGATGTAAACTTTTTACTAGTATTTTCACTTTCCATGGAAGCGGTGCAGTCAAGCGTTTCGTGATCACGTCGTCAGTAAATCAAAATTTGACAACCAACAACAAATTTCAAGCAGCTTATAGATTTAGGAAAATGACTGGATAATTAATAAATCGGTATCCTTTGACATTCTGGAAAAACAAAAATATGTTTATGCGAAGGTGACCCGAAACTGTCGATGACCCGAAACTGTCGAGTTCACTGTAGCATAAACACAATTTGCATAACATATACGTAGATGGTGTTTATACATGTGCGACATACTGTAAGTCTTGTTTATCAGAAAAAACCAAACCATAATCCTTGAAAACTAGAATGGCAGAACTATATTCCTCAGTAATGATAAAATGTGATGTCTTTATGGAGCCCGTAACAATTCGACATAGACATAAAACGTTGGTTTACCAGAATATTATGGCCTTATTATTTAATATATAAACACGTGTCCATGTTTCCGCGAAAAGCAAAAAAAAAGAAAGAAGAGAAACACATCTTTCAAAGACTAATACCTCAAGAGAATTCCTTTGCTCTGGCCGTAGAATCCCCACGGCTTATTGGCATCCTGGTATCGAAGGTCCATCGCGAATTGAACGCGGTCCGAATGGTTGGGCATGCTGAAACATATAAGGAAATACAACATTTTGTCGACTATTGACATGCACTTGGTTAATTTGCTTTTTTGTTGATGGTGTTTTATACGTAAATTCATTTATTAAAGTATGGTTTCTTATTTTAATGCGGTTCATGCAGTTTGAACCTGTTCGAGAGAACTGACTAATCAGAGGCGTAGATAACGGACCGCCGCCCCAACAATTTGGCTAGTCGTTGTTATACAGAAATGACGGACTTTTCGCCGCCCCAAACAAATTTTTCTTTGCCTTTATGAATGCGATTTGAGTTATTTTTAGCGGATCGAGGGGCCAGGACCTATGATTTTTATGCCTAAAATGCTGTATTTCCTCATTGTTTTCCGCTCGCTTCGCTCGATATTTATTTTTAAACAAAATTTTAATAAGAATGTGGCAAAAAACCTCCTTAAAATACAATAACTTAGAATATAACCATCAATATGTTAAATGATTTTACGGTTGAACGTTTAACCCTTTAAACGTCGTTTGCCTAGTGACGTGACATTTGTTACCGTTTTACGGCATATGTGCTGGACATTTTCTGTACGTTACAACATATGTTTAAGTATTCATGCGTTTTATTTTTGTTTTGTTTTGTTATTTATTTATCATGCTAAGTAATTGAGACAATACCTTTCGAAAATTAATGGGTATGTTGTTTTAAAACGTAAATGTTATCCATTATACATGCGTAAAACATGTGGGCCTATATTCGTCGTGACCAAAATACCTGTAAGCGTTAATTAATCAACGTAGGGTTCGCCGCCCCAATTTCAAAATGTTATCTACGCCCCTGCTAATCCATAAATCAATACCATGCCAATGGAATTCAGATAATTCAGTACACATCTTTCTAAATCACTATCTTACAATGACTTGTATAGACCTATATGTATTTTTTTATTAACAGAATACACGCCTCTCGTACAAACTACTTGCGAATCAATAATTATGCATTGGTGTAACAAAATGCGCCAACCTGCGATAGGGAACCGTATTGCTGAAGAAGACGACACCACCGGCCTTCACGGGACATGGGATAAAATCTGTCGCCGGGTTTACTCCTGAAGCACAACGTCCAAGTTCTATAGAAAATGTATATAGTTTTTTTTTCTGGTATTTGATGTAATACAATGCTTCAATGGTTATGATGATTAATAATGACTTAAATGATTAGTTGTAGTTTGAAGATCAAAGGCCTAATAACAATCTGCAGTAATTTGATTTTTAATAGTTTTTACTCTTTTATGATAGTTTTCAGAACAAAAGTATACGTTTACCTCCAGTGGGAGTTCATTGACCTGAATGGAAACTATAGACAGCAATGATCAAACATTAGCAAAATATTTTTTATCTCAAATCTAATTGGTTCAGACAGCTTGCCAAAGATCAAGTGATTGTATTCCATGGAAATCGAATAATCTTGAAACAATATAGAAAAAGACGAAATCTCCATATGGCTAATGCTTCATCTGATCCATAATGACAGAATGATGACAAAGCTATTATTTCTGTCTCATAAAAAGCCATTGATTACCATTACTCTTGTATAGGGGAAAACTACAGCCTCGGGTTTATTGAAGCTGTTCACCAGAAGACATTAGTAAAGCCATAGTAGTGTGATGTATTTTACAAATGCATGTTGGTTTACCGTCTGAAGCAACTGACAAGATAGTAAATCACAAATTGATCATATAAATAAATAAATTTTCAGATGATTTTTACCAAGTCTTTTTACCAGTTCTTCTTCTTTGATCGTCAGATAGAAGTTGTCACAACACTCATGATTAACTATCAAACCCTTTCTCTGACCGCCTCTGACGAACTGTAAAGAGTAAAACAAAAGCGAAATGAACTTAAGCGATTAAAATAATGATGTATAATGTTGAAATGTTGGAACCTTAGAATGTTGAATGTAAGAATGTTGAATGTTAAGAAGGAGGAACATTTATTAAACAAAAAGCAAGCCTCGTCACCGCCTATGCTGCACTACGCCCTCAGGATGGATTTTCCCATCCACACCAGGAACACATGAAATATACTTATAGTCCTACCTCTAGGCATCCGTTTTCTTTCGTCACATCAACAAAGGCGATCCATGCTGTGGCAATCAGCACTTTGTAACTCCCCAGGTCGAAATAGGCAGAATCTAAAATTTATAATATCCCTAACTACGCATATTGACTAAATCAAACATCCACACCACTACATACAATTTATATCTTGAGTAATTGTTGCCTCATTACTATCATGTTAGGCATTGTGTTACTGCGACTGAATGTATATAGTCAGAGCAATTATCAAGAAGTTTAATTAATCTGAGAAAAGGGAAAGTCCTCAGGAATCTGAGCGTGCATGGGGAAATATAGAAGCCTCGTTTTTTGAAGCTGTTTATAAATGATAATTGAAGATGCGTGTACCACTGACGATAGGACTCTTATTTTCAAATGTAAACAGCATACACTCCGTGATCCCAGATAACCAGAAAACTGCAACTGCACAATAATATAAAACGGGGCGACATGTTACATTTGACATATTAAAACATATTAAAATATGGGAACTAAGACGAACCATATCCATATTTTATCGAATCTATCCCCGTCGAATGATGATTCGGCATATTAATCAACAAGAATCGCCTACTAATTTAATTCAGGATATTCTATGGTACACACATTGTAGGGCGACATTATAATAACAGTTGCGCTTATTTGTCATTACAATAATGTTTATCCTAAGTGTAGGTAGGTGTTCATATAAATTATAACGAGTTTATGTAAAATAACGTAAGGGAGCGACTTTGTCGGCTTCTATCGTATTTACTTTACCGAGCCAATTATGATTAGAATTGACAGTTCAATGCGCGATAGTATTGCGCGCTGATTGGTCGGGCGATTCCATTCTACAGACACCCGTGATTAATAAGTCGACTGACCTATTTTATGATCGTACTTAATGGATATTTAGCTAGTTATAATCTGTCTATAACCACTATATAAAATAAGTCGGTACTGGATTTGACAATTTCCTGTGCTCTGATAGGCTCTGAATATTAGGTAAACTGTAAACAGCTTCATTTTGTTAGAAAATGTTCGTTTTAAAACTTATTCACTTGCTGAAATGCATTAACTTTATTTAGTATAAACATGTTTTATTTCAATTTTAGTATCACTTCCTTGATTTCTGTAAACGACACTCTGCGAAAAGGGTTAAACAAACGGCTCTACCCTGGTGCCAGGAGAAATACGATTCCCGAACACCTGGCACCTTGGGCCGCGTGTTCCACACGGGGTTGGCGCCGATGTCAGGTCCTACTAACTGTTCGATGGCGTTCAACAGTTTCTCGTGCTGGTAGAGGGCCTGGAACTCCTGTGGTTGATAACCGACCAACAATAAAAGCATTTTGTCGATGAATATATTAGTTTGTGTACATGTATGTGGATGTAATTTGTCTTTTGAAAAATCAAATTTACAAGTACATTAGGTCTCAAAAGAAAGTGTTTCACGATTATTGGTTGCTAGTAAATGGAACTTTTCAGGAAACCAAGATACCCTCTTTTTAGGAGCCTCTCGGGTATGGTACCGTTAAATGTTATAGCAACCTTGATATTAATTATGTTCACACTACATAAGTTTAAATGTCTGCTATCAACACGCTCTTGTAACGTTGGTCACAGTGCATGTTTCAGTTTTATATACCCGCAAATCTAAACTAATACGTACAGGCGTGAGTTCGCCGAGTTTAAGAAGCATGAGCACGGTTCCCTCGTGCTCCTTTTCCAGCGCCATCAGCCGGGAACCCATGTCCAGGTCAGCGTACAGGTCTACAAGAGACATGGGGTTAAACGACACAAACAGTTTATTTACATATATAAGGAAAATATGTAGGTTTTACTTAACTGTCGTATCAGACCCTAGGTTTTACAAACTGTTATGACCAATCGTTCGTTATATCCGTTATTGCTATAGGTGAGATTTACAATGTTAGTACATCCCCTTCTTTTTGATATGACTCCTATACAAAACGATACTTACTTTTCACCCGGCCCGTGTCGTACAGCCTATGAGCGATGTGGTCAATCAGACGAGCGTACGCCCTTCTGCCTGGCTCGATCTCTTCCTCTGTGAAGAAATTCTCCATCACTGTGAACCCCTGAAATACAACAAACATACCGTCACGTCTTTGTATATCTATTTATATTTTACAGGTGAAACGACAGGTGAAACACTCGATTGTTCGAGTTTATTTCTTGGTTCGAATACTATCGACTAATGACATTTTATATTTAAACCAATTAGCCTGTTGACCTCTTACCTGATCGAAATACTGGCGGACATTTTCTATTGGAAGCTGTCCGGGCTTTTTCTCCGTCGGTTGTGGAGGCATTGTGACAAATGGTCCAGGGTTACACTCGCCTTCACAACATAGCATATTTTAATATCGATATATGGAAACAATAATATAATGGAACCGGAGACACTCATTTTGTGTGTTTTTTTTTTCTTCACGAAAATATATAAAATGCATTAATGATTTATTGGTGTTGTTGTTTATTATTGGTAACCTGAACATGCAAGTAACCACCTAAATTTGAACAAAGATAATAAAGTCAAGTTAAACAAAAAAGTGCATTTTGCGCAAAACAAAACTATGTCATACCGGTGAAACCTGGCGCATTTAGACCCTCAGCAGCATCCGTTGCCATAGCTATGTTTTTAAATTACAGATCCACTTAATACCAACTGCGACAACGCGGCAATTTATACCACAGAGTGATTATCACATTCCAACAAATACGTGCAACCTTGATAAACTAGAGTGAAAATAAACATGGTGCACTGAGAATAACCAGGGCAATGGTAAACTAGGGAATTGCAACCTTGACTTCTACCACAAAGTAGTGGCAACGCAACGATAGCCTTGAAATATGTACGGCTATTTGGATAACACTATTAACTATACTTTGATAGAATCGTAATGTGCACACTTTTATTACACTAGTGATATGCTTTTATGTATTTATCAAACGCGAATACAATTAAGTGTGATATGATTGAATGACGGACGTTTCATACGCCCATGGCTGTATAGTTGTTAGTTTCTAAGTCCAAAAATATGTGTACGCTTTGTTAAGTAATTTAACATATTGTTCACGTAACCATCAATGCTGTATGTGGCTACACATCTTGTCAATTTTACACAGAATGTATGAGTCAGCAGCGGTGTGTTGCTAGTAATTGCTACACCAACACCAAGGAGATAATTTAACATTTCTTAGAGGAACAGATTTTAATAATTAGATAGAAAAAACACTCCGAAAATACTTAATTTGCAATAATTGTTTGTTGTATTTTGTTCTGTGTGTTTATTGTGACTGTGTTTGTGTGTGTATGTGTGTGAGAAAGAGCCATTTTAATTGTTATTGTGCCTTAAAACATGCCGTCTGCCTTGTCTGCAACATTCCGTTTTTTTCTTTAATTTGTGTTTTATAACATAATCGTTTAAACCATCCAGGCCCTCCTTAAAGTGAGGTGCCTTTGGCCTTTTGTGATTGCGATGTCGAAGCGTGTGCTGAAATCAAGACATCTTAAACATATGGTTCAATTGATTGTACTTGATAGTAAAGGTTAACCACACATTGACAAATATATGATAAATCGTTTTGATTTGCAAAACGTTATTGCCTTCGGTCAAGGTTTTGGTCCAAGTATGTGCCTGATCGGATGAGATAGATCCATCTGTTTATTTCCCAGTTGGAACATAAACATATATATTATATCTGGTGTCAATTTGACTTAATACATTTTGAGGCCTGTCCATTCCAAAAAGCATTTAACCCTTGTCCCGTGAGGTAGGAATTACGATAAATACGGACTGTTATATCACGAACCGTAGGCCGTCGAGCTTTATATCTCATATAAATGTAGGTCTAATATGCATTATCATACTAAAATAAAATGAAAGAAAGGAAAGGAAAGGAAAGAATTTCTGCTTTTGTGCATATGTCATTTTATTTCATTTTCGTTGAAGTATACGAAACTATATAATTATATTTACGACCTTACGCATTTTAAATCAATGCACACTTATTTAATATGTTAATTGTTAATAACCCAATTAAAGATACTGTCCCATAAGTAGTGTCCTTGTTCTGAAGGTGATTATCTGGGCCAAACACATAACTAAACCAGTCTGGGGTCTTGACATCGACTCTTAAGTATGTCAGTTAGGTCGCTAGTTTGGCTGTAAAATGTAATATATGGTAAGACTGCTTCGCTTTCAAGAAGACTTAAATGTTGATATACGGCGAGCAGTCACAAATCCTACAAAAGGTCACATAGAAACCTAAGACTGCTCCACTTTCAAGAAGAGTTAGATGTTGATATACACCGTTTAGTCACACATTAAACACATTAACAGTCACATTAACACTCTCGTGCATTTATCATAAACATACCATTACGAAGATGAACAGATTAGGCTTACATGCGCGTATGCTTTGAAATATTATGAATACACAGAAACAAATAATTGGCCGAATTATAAGGTGTGATTTACAATCGTCATTTTAAGATGATAATACTATCTGTGCTTAACATTGTTTATTGCAATACCGATAATATTTTTTAAAAGGTCAGTCTTGTCTAAATTAAATGACTCTTTATCTGGTAACGGAAAATAAGTTTTAATACCAGACTAGAAACCACACTGGGAGTATTTTCCTAGAAGTGAATCGTCATTTGCGAATGGAACGCTTCTATCAGGATTCCCTTTACCGCGATAACACATTCAAGGCCGAACAATTTATAAAATATCTCTCACGATTTTATCTTAATGTTGGCATAAAAATCGAAAATAATCCTACGTTTGGTATAAAATTCACTCGTTAATATTAAGACAGGTGCTCAACTAAATACGAGATGATAATAGCGAATGTGTAAGCCACCTGCCATTATGTTTTCAACATGTACTTCATTGTTTTTATTTGTGTTTTATAGTTTTCCCCACACTAAAACGCATCTTGTCAAATATAGAAGTTTAAATGCTAATTTGTTACATGGGTATAAACCGAGGCTGCTGTTTTCTCGTACAGGCTATGCTTCCTGAGGGCTTTCCCTTTCATCAGATTAGTATTACTTACTACAGCTGGTGTTTAGTGCCTGTGTGGCGGCTGTAAAAAGTCGCCCCGTACTAAATCATTGTGTAGTCATATTTTTCTGGTCCTCAGGGATCATGGAGTGTACATGTATGTTGTTTACATTTAAAAATGGAGATCATGCGCTAGGGGGCGTCAGTGGTGTGGCATCATTCATTACTACTAATGAACAGCTTCAATAAAACCGAGGCTGCTGTTTTCTCGTGCAGGCTATGCTTCCTAAAGGGCTTTCTCTTTCATTAATGTAATAGTGTGCAATTATATATATCGTATGACCCTTTTTATATAAAATGAAGGATATAGAAAAAGCTGTAGATAAGTTGGGGTTAACATAGTAATTGGGTACAGGAATGCTGAAGGAATGTGACTACACATGCATGCATAAACACCCTATGTACGTTAGAACGCCACGTAATCAAACAAACAGACATAACACACAGTTTTGCTAGCATTCAGTCAATTATTTATAGACGGATAAGCATTTACAAGTTGGCAGGGCTTTTCTCCCATTTAATGTTTTACTGGACTGTAATGGTATATTTAAGATGAAGTTATTATAAACATATGCTATAGCGCAGAGGAAACATTTTTAGTGATATTTATGATGAATTATGGTGATTTCACTAGTAACAACATGTAGTTAACAATGAACTTACGTTTTCAAATAATATTATTATACATTAAAGCGCCACGCATTTCAAAAACAAAATTAAACAGGTAAATGGAAAGGGATTTCGTTTTATTTTAAAATGTTCGTCTAACAGACAACTCTATTTAATGTAGAAAAATATACCCGACTCAATTTAACATCCATTTTTAAATCGGATATCGTCATCAGCTTCCTGCACTTCAGGAAAACTATTTCCTGTCCTTGACAATTCCTTCAAATGTAAGTCGGATTTCGTTTAGTACACAAAAGCAAATGTGACAATTAAGGGAGGATGGATATTTCAAGGCTTTCATGAATTCTCTTACTGTATTTATAGATCAAGCTTGTGTAGGGGCACACACAACATTTGTTTCCTATATTATTTAATATGGTATTTGAAACAAAGAGCAATAGCTTCTGTTAAACGCCAAATGTTGCATAATAATAATAATAATAATAATAATAATAATAATAATAATAAAAATAATAATAATAATAATAAAAATATAAATAATAATAAAAAAATAATAAAAAATAATAATAAAAATAATAATAAAAATAATAATAATAATTATAATAATAGTAATAATAATAATAATAATAATAACAATAATTTATATATCATTATTATTATTAATGATACACACAGCATAACATTGCGATTTTGCAAGAATATTATGCCAACGATGTAACGCGACGCTTTAAAATAAGACGCGTAATAAACTATTATAACACGTCATTGCCAAACGTTGTAATGGGACAGTGGCGATGACATATTGATAATGGACTCTTGGATTCGTTTTTTTCCCAGACATTTCGACATTTAATATTTTCTGTTGAATAAAAAGGCTGCCTACGTTTTATGTTAGGAGATGTGTATATGTATTGTATGTTGCATTGCAAGACCATGATTCAGCGTTTAATAGTATTTTTAAGACAATTTAAAACACGTAATGTCAATATATAATTATAAACTTATTTTAAACATTTTATATGTTTCTCTTTGCCTGGTAGTTGTGTTCAGTAATGCAATGCGGTTATACCGATGAAATCGAACACCTGTGCAAAATTCGACACAACATTCGTTTAGTTTATCATTTAAATGTCACACTTTCTCATATAAGCAGTAATTATTATGAACTTTTGTTGAATGTAGTATTATCAACAGTTCACTGGTTTTGTCCTTTGAATAATATGTTATTTTAGTCGTCGTTTTGTTCTTTGTATGTTTGTTTGTTTGATCACATTATGTGCAGAACATTAATTATATATCTTACTGTAAATATCGTTTGCTCTTGACAAATATTCTAAACAGGTAGGACTAAGAAAATCCATACAAAAGCTGTAGGAATGTTGCCATGTTTTAGGTAGGGTCTGGGTACCTGAAACCAGCGTGATATATCAGGCCCTAACGTGGATGCTAATGATAGTAACTGTATTCCTGATGCAAACAATAACATGATGACAAATGGAATACTATTTCTAGAACTGGCGTGCGTAGATTTGTCAGTGTATAATATTACTTCATAATTGTGTGATTTGGGTTAAAAATATAATAATGTTTTGGCCAACATATTTCTTATATATTTGATACAAACTATCCAAATGGTTTTGTTCGAGATGTAAGACAGGCCTTTGTACAATGTAAAATGTTCAGCACTGTAACATTTCCTTGGCACTGATTGAATACAAGTGCGTCTGACTCAGCAATGTGGACAAGGGCACTGAAATAGATTTGTTCCGTGTTGCGAGGTGTCTGGTTGCTCATTAAAGGCTGTCACAAGCACACTTCTGCACAACAAGTAATCTGGAATTTGTATTGTGTTATGAAATAATGACGTTAAAGGCAAATTCCCAATGGCAATCAAGATATTGACAAAACCATGCAAGTAGTGTGCACTCGATTAGGTCATAGGATGGGACACACATAACAAAAATGAACTTAACAATACATTTGATATGAATTGTAGGAAAACAAAAATTAACGTTCATAATATGTCTACGTTTTGAATGTAAATAATATTTATCCAACTATATATCTCGTTATTCGCACATACCAGTGGCAGATCCATGATTTGACCTTACGGGGGCGCGTGTACTTTGTCAAGGAGGGCGGGGTGGGGTAAAATCCCTGAAACTATGATATTTGTTTAGTATGATTTGACCATATTTCTATTAAAAGTTTCTCTTAAATGAATCTCGAGCGAAGCGAGCGAACAAAGTGCGGAACATTAGCGTTTGGGTCATACACAAATCGTAAGTCCGCGGCCCCTGGATCCGCTTGTGCATACATCCGTGAAAACAAACATGAATCACATGGATTCGAATAACGGTGTTTACAGTTAAATTAATTCATATCATTTTAAATCACGTATTGTCTGCATTAACTCGAAATCAATTTCAGCATGAACGGTGATTACCCACTCTGAATCTACTTTCGTACCGTCAACACAATTATTCACTTTTACAACCCTCCGCATTTAGGAACACATTTGGCGAAAGCTCATTAATTTTGAATGACCGTTATTGGAATGTCGAAAAGAATTTGGCCGTTCTGTTTTATGTAGTACCAAGACAATCAGACGGATGTCATTAATCATGATTACCTAATGTGTCGTTGTCTTAATCTGAGAAAAGGGAATCGTGTGGGTTGTTATGCTCCGTTTCACCACAAGTATGCACAAAGTAGTGTCCCTACCTAAG